>CXSY01000010.1_pt1 | contig 147804 bp, 144 predicted proteins | sample 941051 | NCBI WGS metagenome assembly CXSY01 (sample SAMEA3493499, study PRJEB9703) | human gut metagenome | biome: ENVO:mammalia-associated habitat; material: ENVO:feces | place: Bangladesh | collected 2010-01-06
CGGATACCGGAGCCCCAACGAACTCACACAACAAGGACTCGTCCTCTAAAGAATTGCCCAACACACCGTTGCCAATCCAGATGCCGAACGTCCCGACGGGACGGCGGCCGTGTCATCAAAGCGACCGCACGAACTCTCCGCCCGGAAGCGGACGGCGATGATTTTGGAGGACCCATCGGCCGTGGCATTCCCGGGCCCGGAACATGCCATGGGGTTTGCGGACCCCGGGCGACGCCGCATGGCCTTCCCGTTCCCGCGCCACGGGCGGCGGCATGGTTCATGGCGCCGACGGTGGGTCCGCCCGCACGCGGAGCGCTTCCATGCCTCGCTGACGGATGGTGGCGCCCCCACGGAGAGGAGTATTGTTTCATTTGTAGATAACATTGTTACACAGTAGGAGAACATTGATATGCAATCTGAACGTTCGTTGATTCCCACCCCCATGCCGGTCCGGAGACACGCACGGTCCGGGAACAGGGGGCTGGCCCTCACCGCCCTGTGTCTGGCGGTGCTGCTGGTCGTGATGGACAACACCATCGTCAACGTCGCGATTCCCACGATGAGCGACGCGTTGAACGCCTCGTCCACGGACCTGCAATGGGTGGTGGACGCCTACACGCTGTCCTTTGCGGCGCTGCTCCTGCCCGCCGGCAAACTCAGCGACCGATGGGGAAGAAGACGGATGCTGCTCGTCGGATTGGCGGGATTCGCCGTGGTCTCCGCAGCCACGGCCTTCTCTTGGGCCCTGTGGCAGCTGGTGACGCTGCGCGTGGTGTTGGGGGTCTGCGCCGCGCTGATCTATCCGGCGACGCTGTCGTCAATCATCGTCATCTTCGAAGGCTCCAGGTACCGTAGCCTGGCCGTTGGCCTGTGGGCGGCGACATCAGGGGTCGGCATCGCCCTGGGCCCGATCATCGGCGGCGTCCTGCTGGAGCACTATGCGTGGAATTCCATTTTCTGGGTGTGCTCCGTCATCGGCGTGGTGGCGCTGGCCTGCATCGCGGTGGCGGTGCCCGAGGTACGGGCGTACCGTTCCGAGAGGTTCGATTTCCCCGGCACCGTGTTATCGGTGGCCGGCGTGGGCCTGCTGGTGTGGGCGATCATCGAACGCCCGACTTACGGCTGGCTCTCCTGGCAGGTCATAGGCGGCATCTGCGCGGCCCTGATCATACTTGCTGTGTTCGCGGCGGTCGAGGGGCATACGCACGCCCCGCTCATCGATGTCGGCCTGTTCCGAAGGGCCACGTTCACGAGCAGCACCTGCGCGATCTGCGTCGCGTTCTTCTGCCTGTTCGGCTTCATCTTCATCACCACCCAATGGTTCCAGGCATTGCGTGGATACACCGCATTGCAGACGGCGGTCGCGACGCTGCCCTTCGCGGTGGTCATGGCGGCGGTCGCCCCGTTCGCCACGCAATTGGCGAAACGTTTCGGATACCGGTCGGTCGTCTCGACGGGACTGCTGTTCCTGTCGGCGAGCATGTTCGTGGTCACGCGTGTCGACGCCCATTGCAGCTACTGGTTCGTGGTCGTACCCACCATGGCCCTGATGGCGGCCAGCATCGCCCTGATCCAAGGGCCCGCCACGGACGCCCTGATGAGCACCGTTCCGGAAAGCTCGACCGGCGCCGCATCGGCTGTCAACGACACGATCCGTGAGATCGGCGGCACGCTGGGCGTCGCCGTCATGGGGTCCGCGATCTCCTCCGTCTACCCCGACGAGCTCTCGGACTCGTTGTCCGGACTGCAGATCCCGTCTTCCATCGCGAAAGCCGCGGAGGATTCGGTGATGGCCGCGAAATCGATCCTTCCGCACCTGCCGGCAGGCATCCGACAGACCGTGGAGCAGTCCGTCTCGACCAGTTTCATGAGCGCCACGCATGCGGCATGCTGGATCGCCTGCGCCCTCGCATTGGCGTTCGCGCTGCTCTGCTGGATCACACTTCCCAAACACGATTCAGGCAATCTCCCCCAATAGACCGGAACGGATGCGGGCCACGGGCCGTCCGATGGCGTCACGGTACATGACACTTGGATCGGCGTACGGGGCGCCACCATTCCCGACTGCTTGGACACGCTGCTCGACGGGACGGAGCCCGTCCAACCTGACGGGCAGGCCACGCCCATCCGCATCATCATCCCCTTCGACTCCCCTGCGGAGAAGGAGAATACGATGCGGGAGCTCCGCATTCTGAAGCATGCCCTGCGGCACCACCGGTAGCCGACGGCATCATATGCGCGATGCCCCGGCATGGCACGCGGCGGGAGGACGGCACGCCCGCGCCGGCCAGCGTTCCCCGACATGTCTTGGCTCGGTGGCAATCTCAATGCGGTGGGACCAGCCATCACACCCATCGAGGCGCGGTCCAAGAGCGTGGCTGGACCTTCGACCCCACCCATCATGGGACGGTGCAGGGACCTACGGGCCGGATGGCGTTTTTCATCCGTAACGGCGGGATGATGCGGAGAAGCATATGAGGACTATTCGGAAAACGACAAAAAGCCAGCGGACGCCCACCACCGAGATCAGGGGCCTCATACTCGACGCCTCGAAACGAATCATCGAAGAGGACGGCTATGACGCCTTCACCATCCGGCTTCTCTCGGAAAAGGCGGATGTGTCCCCCGCGAGCATCTACCGGCATATCGGCGACAAGCAGGCCGTCATCAACGCTCTCATCGACGACAGTTTCCAGACGTTACGGGAGAAGCTCCTGCGCGTCACCACCGAGGATCCCCTGCAAAGACTCTACGATGCGGGAGTCGTATACCGCGGGCACGCCAAGGCGTCGCCCGGCATCTACGCCCTGTTGTGGCGATGGCATGCGGGCGAGGCTTCGGAGGCATGCCTCGCCGCCATGACCGAGCTGGTGCGCTACGGGCAGGCCGCGGGAAAGATCCGGAGGGATGACCCGCACCTCATCGCATGGTCCATATGGTCCGCCGTGCACGGATTCGTCCAATTCGAGACACGACCCGAACATGATACGCCCGTCGACGATGACGATGCGGCCTATTCCTTTCTGCTCCGGCTGCTCATTCGAGGGGTCCGCGCCCCTCAGACGGTCTCCGAGGGAACGGCGACCATCGCGGATACCAGCCGATCGTAGAATCGCCATTGGCCGCGCAACGCCACATCCCGTCTCACAGCGGCGAACGTTCCATCCGCCTTCAGGCTCACGGATACCTTACGGAAGTCCCCCGTCCCGTCCAATGCGTACAACGCCTTCGAGGCGGCCTCCTTCGCGCAGAAGGCCGCCCTACGTTCCACCGAGGAGGCCATACGCAATGATGCGAGCTCTTCGGAAGAGAACACGAACCGCATGATCCCGTCGGACAATCCGTCCGAATCGTCCACGTCCACTCCCACGGCACGGATTCTTTCCGCCGACGCCACGGCGGCGACGCACAGCGACGGACAATGCGACAGCGATCCCACGATGCCGGATGGCCAGAGCGGTTCACCATCCGAACCTTTGAGTATGGGCCCGTCATGGCCGATACGTCGTAAGGCCTCGTGGGCCAAAAGACGCGTCTCCGTGAATTCCCTTCTTCGTTTGGCCGTGGCGTTCCCGACCAAGGCCCGCTCACCGTCGAACAATCGCACGCGGCGCGTCCCCTCCCCCGAGATCAGCACCTTGGATTGGCAACGGTGTGTTGGGCAATTCTTTAGAGGACGAGTCCTTGTTGTGTGAGTTCGTTGGGGCTCCGGTATCCGGGGGTGGAGCGGAGTCTTTGGTCGTCGGACCACCACACATAGTCGTTGAGGTCGGAGCGTGGTTGCTCCAGGCCGGTGTGGTGGTTCCGGTATATGAGCTCCTTCTTCAGGAGCCTGTTGGTGGATTCGACCACGGCGTTGTCGTACGGGTCGCCCTTCCCTGACGGCGATCCTCCGATGTCGAACACGTCGAGCGGCCCGTCGATTCTCGCGTTGTCGAACCCGCCGTCCCGGTCCGTGTGGAACACCTCCACCTCGGTCAGAGGGAAGCCGAGCATGGCGAACGCGCCCAATACCAGGCTCGCGTCCCGGGCCCGCCCGGCGGAATGGCCGGTAATGCCCCTGTTCGCCAGGCCGGCCAGCAGGCACACGTACGCCCACTCGCCGCCGACGCGCACGTACGTCAGGCCACCGGCCAGGTGGGTGCGCGGCTCGCAGCCGTCGAACTCGCGGCCGAGGATGTTCACGAGCCTGGCCTCGTCGGCCCGCGTCCTGTGCGGTTCGGACCGTCTGCGCGCGTACGCGCCCGCATGCCCCGTTCGCGCATGATGTTGCCGACGCGTCTCCCGGACGCGGTGACGCCCCTCCGCTCCAGCGCGGCCTTGATCTTCCCGGCGCCGCAGCGCTCATGGCTGCCGCGCCGGACCGCGCGCACGTCGCCGGCGATCGGGCCCACCCGCTCGGCTTCGGGATGTTCGGTCATCCAGTAACAGGCGGAGCGGGGAACGCCCGGCATCCCGCATCGCGCCGATATCGGGCAGCGGGAGGCGTTGGCCCGTATCACCGCACTTTCGTGCGAATACCGGCGCCGCTCGTCCTGAAACGTCCACCTCCATCTCCAACTGCCTGTTGCGCCTCCCCGGCCCGACCGGCTCGTTCCGCCCGGGCGTGCGGTTGTCCGCGGCCCGGGTGGAGCCGCTGTCGCGGATGCCCCGGACCCAACGGCGCAGCGTGGAATGCGAGATGTCGTACTCGTCCCTGATCTCGCGCGCCGGCTCGCCGTTCTCATAAAGCCGCACGATCTGCCGTTTGAACGACTCCTCGTAGTGGCGGGGATGCCTCGGGCCGGCCATCGCCGGCCTCCAATCCCACGTCAATCGTCCCCCATCAGACTGTCTAATACATTGTAGCCAATCCATCTTGGACATGCCGGATTTCCTGGGCGATATGGATGAAACGCCTGTCTACTCGGCACCGTCGGCAGCTCCATCGCCGAAATCCGCCGGGCACGTGGATGATGCGGTGCTCTCCGATCTGGATGAACCTTTTAACATCATTCTCTTGAGGCTTATCGACGCCAAAGGATATTCCGACGTGGACGTATATAAACGAGCGAATATCAATCGTAAACTGTTCTCTAAAATTCGCTGTGGCGATGGCTATATGCCCAGCAAGAAAACGGTTCTGGCACTGGCCATTGCCTTACGGCTGAATATTGACGAGACGCAAGATATATTGGCGTGCGCCGGGTATGCGCTGTCGCACAGCGTGAAATTCGATGTGATCGTGGAATTCTTCATCGTCCACGAGATGTTTGATGTATTCACTATTAACGAGATGTTGTTCCGATACGAGCAGCCGTTGCTTGGGCAATGATGCGGAGCGGTACGCTTGTCTCCTGACTTGCTGCCGATACGTGGTATATTGTCGCTTGTCAAGCGACCTAGGACTGGTCCCATGATGCGAAGCTCATTGATATCGCCGGCAATCCGGCTGGCGAATGAGCGAAAGGATCCCTCGTGGGCAAGAACGACAATGGCAATAACGACCGTACGGAACTGGTGTTCGTCGTCGAATGAAGTGGTAAACGATGAACTGCAGTGCAGATATTGCCAGTCACCAGTCGGTTGCGTACGTTACCGGCTGGTGACTGCACACCTTGTACTGTAGGGAACCATGAAAGTCGTATTGCAACGAGTATCCGAAGCGTCCGTGGGCGTGGTCAATGAATTGGGCACGCTGGATCCCACGTTCGAGCCGCAGCAGATTGCCCCGGGATTCATGATTCTGGTGGGCATCACCGATGAGGACGGCGACAAGCAGATCGCCTGGTTGGCTCATAAGATTCTGAATCTCAGGGTGTTCGAGGATGCGCAGGGCAAGATGAACCGTTCGATTCAGGACATCGGCGGCGAGATTCTCTCCATCTCGCAGTTCACGCTGTTCGCCGACGTGCACAAGGGCAATCGCCCGAGCTTCATCAAGGCCGGCAAGCCCGAGCATGCCGATCTCATGTGGATCAAGTTCAACGAGGCGTTGCGCTCCGGGGGAGTGCCGGTGAAGGAAGGTCGTTTCGGCGCGCATATGCGGGTCGGACTGGTCAATGACGGGCCGGTGACCATCATCATCGACACCGAGCATGACATGCCTGACGGAACACGCTGAATTGCGATAATGATTTGACATTATATCCTGTTCTCTCCAATATGTTACTAAAGCGCTTTAGTCTTCTGCGGGAGAGGGCGCATGTCGATATGTTTCCCATGAACGGGCAGCACAATGATGTGGCCGCACAAGCGGCAGAGATAAGGGGAGTGAACAGCAGATGTTCCTGAAACCTGAACAGCAACTGGAGCGGTGCAAGCGCATAGTGCGCCAGCGCGTGGACCCTCATATCCACCCATCGATCGCACAGCTCGCGGTGGAGTCCTTTGACGTTCCCGGAGAACCGATGCCCACTGACGAGTTCTTCGCGAAGCTCAATCGAGGTGACATCGATTTCAAGCCGTTTACGCTCGGCAACGAATGGGGCACCACATGGGGCACGGTCTGGTTCCGCCTGACCGGTACTGTGCCGGCCGGCTACCCGAAAGGCAAACCGCTGGAGCTCATCCTCGACCTTGGCTGGTACCCGCACTCCTGCGGCGGCCATATCGAGGGCCTCGTTTACCGTGCCGACGGCACCGCCATCAAAGCCGTACACCCGCTCAACTATTGGGTGCCGTTCATGGATGCTGAAGGCAACGCGCAAGTGTCGGTCGCCGAAGACGGCAGCTTCACCCTGTACCTTGAAGCCGCCAGCAACCCGCTCCTGCTCGGCGTACCTCCGTTCGTTGAGACTGAACTGGGCGACCATGCCACCGGCAAGCCGGACGAGCCGTACGTATTCAAGTCCGCCGATCTGACCGAATTCGATGAACGCTACGAGAACTACTCCGTGGATCTCGACGTGGTGAGCTCCCTGATGGAACTCGCCGACAAGCAGTCGCCGCGCTACTGGCAGCTCGCGAAGGCGTTGCAGCGTTCGCTCAACGCCTACGACGAGCGCAACCCCGAATCCGTGGAAGCCGCGCGCGCAGCACTCGCCGGCGTACTGGCCAAGCCGGCCAACGCCTCGGCCATGAACGTCAGCGCCATCGGCCACGCACATATCGACTCCGCATGGCTGTGGCCGGTGCGCGAGACACGCCGCAAGGTGGCCCGCACCGTATCCAACGCATTGGCTCTGATGGACGCCGACCCCGACTTCAAATACGCGATGAGCTCCGCCCAGCAGTACGCCTGGCTGGAAGAGGATCATCCGGACATCTTCAATCGCATGAAACAGCGCATCGAAGAAGGCCGGTTCATCCCGGTCGGCGGCATGTGGGTGGAAGCCGATGGCATGCTGCCCGCCGGCGAATCGCTGATTCGCCAGATTGCATATGGCCGCAAATACTTCAAGGAACATCTCGGTGTGGAGCCCAAGGGCGTATGGCTGCCGGACAGCTTCGGATACACCGGCGCATGGCCGCAGATCGCCCGCCGTGCCGGGTACGAATGGTTCCTCACGCAGAAGATCTCGTGGAACGATACCACCAAGTTCCCGCACCACTCGTTCATGTGGGAAGGCATCGACGGCTCGCGCATCTTCACCCACTTCCCGCCGGCGGATACTTATGCTGCTTGGTGCAAGGTTCAGGAACTCGACTACGCCGAGAAGAACTTCCAGGACAAGGATCTCGCCGACCGCTCGCTTCTGCTCTTCGGTTTCGGTGATGGCGGTGGCGGCCCCACGCGCAACATGATGGAGCACCTGCACCGCTACGAGAACCTCGAAGGCGTCTCCAAGGTGAGCATCGAAGAGCCGAACGACTTCTTCGACAAGGCGCATCAGCAGCTTGCAGAGAACGCCGGCCCGGAAATGCCCGTCTGGAAGGGCGAGCTGTACCTCGAACTGCACCGTGGCACCTTGACCTCGCAACAGGACATGAAACGCGGCTGCCGCCAAGAGGAATCGCTGTTGCGCACGGTCGAATACCTGGGCGCGGCCGCCACGTTGGCCGACCCGAACTATGACTATCCGCGCGAAGAACTGGACCGTATCTGGAAGACCCTGATGCTCAACCAGTTCCATGACGTGCTGCCGGGGTCATCCATCGCATGGGTGCACCGCGAAGCCCGCGAGGACTATCGCCGTGACCTGAAGCGTCTCGCTGAAATCGCCCAAGACATGTGCGCCGTGCTGCGCAAGGCCAACCCGCAGGCCGATCTGCTCGCCGAGGCCCGCATCAGTCAGTTCCGCAATGACGGTGCGTCTTGGCGTGCCAACCGCATCAACGAACCGACCGACGCGCTTTCCGTGCTGACTCAGACGCTGGACAACGGCCGTGTACTTCTGGCCAACGGCGTACTGTCCGTCACCATCGAGGCCGACGGTACAATCTCGTCACTGCTTGACGAGGAGCATGGCCGTGAACTGGTTCCGGCCGGCACCCGATTGGGCCAATACGAACTGTTGAAGGACGAACCCGCCGTTTGGGATGCCTGGGAGATCGAACGCGAATCCCTGCTCATGGCGAATGCCATGACCGGATCAATCGAATCGGTCGATACCGAAAACGGTGCGGCACGAGTCCGCGTGCGTACCGCCGACGATGACACCGTCATCACCACCACCATCACGCTGCGCCCCGGTTCACACACGCTCGATTTCCACGCCGACATTGACTGGCACGAACGTGAACGCTTCCTCAAAGTCGATCTGCCTCTGGGCATTGTGGCCGATCAGGCGACCTACGACTGCCAGTATGGTCTGATCCGCCGCCCAATTGTCAAAAACACCGCATCCGACGAAGCCAAGTATGAGAGCAGCACGAACCGTTTCGCCATTATCGGTGATGCCGGTTACGCCGCAGCCGTCATCAACGGATCGGTATACGGGTCCGATGCCTCACCGATCGCCGGGAACGCCGCCGAAGGTCGTGACTCGGGCACTATGTTCCGACTGTCATTGCTCTCCGCGCCGACCTTCCCCGACCCGCGCACCGATATCGGCTCGCACGAGTTCGACTGGTCCGTGGTGGCCGACGCCACGGTGGACCGTGCGCTTGACGCCGCCGGTGTGCTCAACGCACCGGTACTCCATGATGTGCCCGATATCACGCCGCTCGCCTCGATCGAGTCCGTCAATGGTACCGTGGTGCTGGACTGGATGAAGCTGGCCGATGATGGTTCCGGCGACCTGATCGTACGTGCCTATGAGGCTGCCGGCGGCCAGGCCGATGCCATGCTGCACGTCTGCCCGGCGCTCGCAGGCGCTTCGGTGCATGAGACCAATGTGCTGGAAGGCGACGATTTGGCCGCCGACCTTCCAGTCGCGCTGCAAGACGGTAGGCAGAACGCCGAAGGTGCCACGCTGCACTTTGGCCCGTTCCAGCTCGCCACCCTGCGCATCACGCGCTGAATTCCCATCTGATGCTTCTGCCTCCTCGAACCATGAGGAGGCAGAAACATGTCGTATTACGGTTTTCCAAATTACCACCACACCCATCATTTCCATCATTCCCACCAGACACAGCAAAGGAGAACTCTCCATGTTTCTTCTGCCCAATCAGCAGTTGGAGCGCTGCGACCGCGTCATGCAGCAGCGTGTCAAACCGCATATCCACACCACACTCGCCGCATGCACCTTGCGTTCGTTCCACAATCCCGGCGAACCGGTGCCCTCCAGCGAATTTCTAGCCAAAGTGCGCAACGGCCAAGTGCCCTTCGAACCTTTCCGCGTTCCCGGCGTCTGGGGCACCACATGGGGCACCACATGGTTCGAGGTGAACGGCCACATCGACATGGCGGCGGTCAAAGGACGAAAAGTCGAACTCATGGTAGACCTCGGCTGGCTCGATCACCGCGGCCCCGGATTCCAATCCGAGGGACTTGTCTATCGTGCCGACGGCACCGCCATCAAATCCGCGAACCCACGCAACCACTGGATTCCACTCGTCTACGCGGACGGAAGCAGCACTGTAGAACTCGATGAACATGGCGACTTCACCGTCTATATCGAAGCCGCCGCCAACCCATTCGTCGAAGGCCCCACCCCGTTCTCACCCACCGAACTCGGCGAAGAGGCCACCGGCACCTGTGACTTCCCATACACACTGAGTCGCATGGATATCACCATCTTCAACGAAGACGTGTTTGCCTATGACATGGACTTGGAAACCGTATCTTCCCTGATTCGCGAACTCAAAGACGACGACCCGCGCTACTGGCAGCTCGCCAAAGCGCTGCAACGCTCCTTGAACATCTACGATGAACGCGACTTGGAAACCGTGCCGGCAGCCCGTGCGGCGCTCGCCGGCGTGCTCGCCGAACCGGCTGCATCCAGCGCAATCAACCACATTGCCATCGGCCACGCGCATATCGACTCCGCATGGCTATGGCCGGTGCGCGAGACACGCCGCAAAGTGGCCCGTACCGTATCCAACGTGCTGGCTTTGATGGACGAAGACCCGGACTTCACGTATGCGATGAGTTCCGCCCAACAGTACGCATGGCTGGAAGAAGAACATCCCGACCTGTTCGCACGAATGAAGCGGCGCATCGAAGAAGGCCGGTTCATCCCGGTCGGCGGCATGTGGGTGGAATCTGACAACATGATTCCTTCCGGCGAATCATTGGTGCGGCAGATCACGTTCGGCCGCCGATATTTCAAGGAGCATCTCGGCGTCACGCCACGTGGCATCTGGCTACCGGACAGTTTCGGCTACACCGGCTCTTGGCCGCAGATCGCCCGCCGTGCAGGATTCGACTGGTTCCTCACGCAGAAGATCTCGTGGAACGACACCACCAAGTTCCCGCACCACTCCTTCATGTGGGAGGGCATCGATGGCACGCGTATCCTCACGCACTTCCCACCCTCTGACACCTACTGCTCGTCGATGAGCATGCGCGAGCTCATGTATTCGCAGCGCAATTTCCTGGACAAGGATCTTTCCCGCAACGCAATCCTGCTCTACGGTTTCGGCGATGGCGGCGGCGGCCCCACCCGTGAGATGACCGCGCGCATCCGCCGCGACCATGATCTCGCCGGCGCGCCGAAAATCGATTTCGGTACTCCTGATCAGCTGTTCGACCGCGTGCGCAAGGATATCGTGGACGATGCCCGCGGCGAGACACCGGTCTTCCATGGCGAGCTGTATTTGGAACTGCATCGAGGCACACTCACCGCACAGCAGGATATGAAGCGTGGTTGCCGACAAGAGGAGTCAATGCTGCGTGTCGTCGAATACCTGTGCGCCGTGGCCAGTATCAAGAACCCAGGTTACGTCTATCCTCGTGAGGAACTGGACCGTATCTGGAAGACCCTGCTGCTCAACCAGTTCCACGACATTCTGCCCGGTTCCGCCATCGCATGGGTGCACCGTCAGGCACGCGAGGAATACGCGCGTGACATCGCACGTCTGCGTGACATCGCTGCGGCTGCCGGCCAGGCCGTTAAAGAGGCCGATCCAGGCATAGCGACGGTGAAGCATGCCGTGATTGCGCCATATGCAAGCAATCCGCAGTATTCATGGGCTGTGCGTGACGGTGGTGGAACGGCTGTGGAAGAGTCTGTCATTCCGGTTTCCGTCGAGCGTGACGGAAACGCCATCATACTTGACAACGGACGTCTTCGTGTGCGTATTGAGGCGGATGGCACCGTCTCATCCCTGATCGATCTCGCTTTGCGTCGTGAACTTGTGCCATCCGGTGTCCGCATGGGGCGCTATGAGCTGTTGAAGGATGAGCCATTCCATTGGGATGCATGGGATATCCAGCGTGATGCGTTCCTCGCCGCCGATACGCTCACCGACGCCATGGTCGAGCATGTGGAAGATATGCCCGACGGCTCGGCTGCGATTCACGTCGTCACCCGTGCGCGCGGTGTTGAGATCCATACCGTCATCACGTTGCGCCCGGGGTCCGGCAGTCTTGATTTTACCGCCGACGTGGATTGGCATGCCGTGGAGAAGTTCCTCAAGGTGGATATGCCGGTCACGGTGCAGGCGGTGAACGCGCAGTACGAATGCCAGTACGGGTTGGTCGAACGTCCGATCAACAAGAACACGCGCAGCGATGATGCCAAATTCGAAAGCTGCACACACCGCTTCGTACGTATCGCCGACGCCGGCTATGCCGCCGCTGTGGTCAACGCCTCCACGTACGGATCCGACGTCAGTCCGATCCACGCCGCCGCGGCGCACGGCGCCGGCCGCGGCACCATGGTGCGACTGTCGCTCCTGTCCGCACCGCTGTACCCCGATCCACGCACCGACCAGGGAGAGCATTTCTTCGCCTGGTCGTTGGTTGCCGGTGCCGGTATGGAATCGGTGCTGGCCGAAGCATCTCGTCTCAACGCGCCGATTATGGATGAGCTGCCGGCCGTGAGACCGCTGGCTACGCTCACCGATGTTGCCGGCACGCCGGTACTGGATTGGGTAAAGCTGGCCGACGATGGTTCCGGCGATCTTATAGTGCGTCTATATGAGGCCGCCGGGGGCGACGCCAAGGCAACGCTGCGCCTTGATGATACGTTCGCAGGATGCACGGTGGAGGAGGTGAATCTCATGGAGGAGCCGGTGCTGGCCGATGATCTGCCCCGTGCACTGGTCGCCGGAGGGCCGGTGCCCGCTGAGGGTGCATCCGTCTCGTTCACGCCGTTCCAGATCGTCACATTGCGTATTCGGCGATAGGGACAGATGGTCTTAACCCCGATATTGCAATCGCGCTCGATCATGCGGGAATCGGATTCCTCCGAGATGCTGCATGGTCGCGCGCGATTGCGCGTTATGGCGGGGATGGGAGACGGGGTAACGATATGCGACACGGTGATGTTGCGTTCGTGCACACATCATGTTATTCTCTAACTAAATCGCTTTAGTAACCGGCGAATGACCATGGTGGTCAGCTAAGTCGCTTTAGTCTCAGCGAAAAGTACACGACAAAAGGAGAGCTATGCTGCTCAAAGTCAATCGCGAGATTGATCGTTGCAAGCGCGTTATGCGGGAGCGTGTTTGGCCGCATATCCATCAGGTGCTTGCACAGTGCACGGTCGGCGCGGTCAAGAACCCGGGAGAACCGGAGATGCCCGCTGCGTTCATCACGCGCGCAGTGTCCGGGCAGGTCAATTTTCAGCCGCTCGCTGTAGGCGAACCCTGGGGAACCTCATGGGGCACGACCTGGATGCGTGTCGAGGGACAGTTGCCCGAAACCCTGCCCGAGGGGCGAGCCATCGAGCTGGTGTTCAACCTTGGTTGGCTCGAATGGCCCGTCGGCGGTCACATTGAGGCCATGGCATACCGTGCCGATGGCACCGTCATCAAGGCACTGCACCCGCGCAATCACTGGATGCCGCTTGTCTCCGCTGACGGTGTCAAGGATCGTGTGGTCAATCCTGACGGCTCTTTCGTGGTTTATGTCGAAGGCGCTTACAACCCTAATGTCCCGTCGTTTACCGTTACCGAGCTGGGCACCAAGCCCACCGGCAAAGCAGACGAACGCTATGAGTTCAGTTCCATCGATATCGCCGCTCTGGATCAGGACATGTTCGACTACTGGGCCGACCTTGACGTCGTCACCGGATCTCTCGAAAACATGAACGACGCTGACCCGCGCTATTGGAAGCTCGCCAAGGCCATGCAGCGATCCATCAACCTGTGGGACGAGAAAGACTACAACACGCTCGCCTTGGCTCGAAAGGCGCTCGACAAGGTGATGCACAACCCCGCCAATGCCTCGGCCATGACCCTGACCGCAATGGGTCACTCGCATATCGACTCCGCATGGCTGTGGCCGGTGCGCGAAACCGAGCGCAAGGTCGGGCGCACCGTATCCAATGCGCTCGCGCTGATGGATATCGACCCGGACTTCACTTACGTGATGAGCGCCGCCCAGCATTTCGCATGGCTCGAGGAACGCCACCCCGACCTGTTCGAACGCGTCAAGGCCCGCATCGCGGAAGGCCGGTTCATCCCGGTCGGCGGCATGTGGGTCGAATCCGACGGCACCATGCCGTGCGGCGAATCGCTGATTCGTCAGATCAGTTACGGCAAACGATACTTCAAGGAGAAGCTCGGCGTCGTGCCGAACGGCATCTGGCTGCCGGACAGCTTCGGCTATACCGGCGCATGGCCGCAAATCGCCAAGCGCTCCGGCTACTCGTGGTTCCTCACCCAGAAGCTGTGCTGGAACGACACCACACGCCTGCCGCATCACTCCTTCATGTGGGAGGGCGTCGACGGGTCACAGATCTTCACCCACTTCCCACCCGCCGACAAATACGATTCCGACATGTCCGCGCACGACATGGCCTACGTGCAGAGCAACTACAAGGACAAGGACCTCTCCGACCGAGGTATCTTGTTATTCGGCTATGGCGATGGCGGCGGCGGGCCCATCCGTGAAATGACGATGCGCGAGCACCGCTTTGAAAGTTTTGAAGGTATGCCAAAAGTCGAATACGGCACTCCGGACGACTTCTTCTCCAAAGCTGAAACCGAGATGAAGGCCGAGGCCGGCTCGGAAATGCCCCGATGGAAAGGCGAATTCTATTTCGAGCTGCATCGCAAGACGTTGACCTCTCAGCAGGAGATGAAACGCGGATGTCGCAAGGAAGAATCGATGTTGCGCACGGTTGAATATCTCGGTGCCGTGGCTTCGCTCGAATCTGCCGACTATGTGTACCCGACTGAGCGGATTGATCGCATCTGGAAGACATTGCTGCTCAGCCAGTTCCATGACATCCTTCCCGGCTCGGCCATTGAATGGGCTCATCGCGTGGCCCGAGAAGAATATGCCCGCGATCTTAAGGCGCTCTCGGATATCGCCCGTGACGCGATCGCGGCAATCGCCGTCGCCAACCCGGACGTGGCCCGTATCGCCAAAGCCCGGATCAGCCAATTCGCCGATGTCGATCCGTGGCGTCCGGCATCGCTGGTCTCCTGTGGCGAACCAGTCGAGGTGAATCGTCGCGAAGACGGCTCGGCTACGCTGGATAACGGGCTGCTGTGTGTCCACGTTGCCGCCGATGGCACCGTCGACTCGATGATCGACCTGAAGTCCGGACGCGAAATGGTCGCCAAGGATCACGTAATGGGCCGTTACGAGATTTTCAAGGACGAGCCTGGCGTATTCGATGCCTGGGATGTCGAACGCGATGCCTTCCTGTGCGCCACCGCATTGGCTGACGGACATATCGTCTCGATCGAGACCACCGCAGACGGGTCCGCCGTGATCGTCACCAAGAACAGTTACCGCGACGACGAGATTTCCACCACAATCACGTTGCGCCCGGGCAAAAGCCAGCTTGATTTCCATGCAGATGTCGAATGGAATGTGCCCGAGAAGCTGCTCAAGGTAGACATCCCCATGGCACTGAGCGCCAGCCGTGCCCAGTATGAATGCCAGTATGGCCTCATCGAACGCCCGATCGTCAAGAACACCGAAGGCGAAGAGGCGATGTTCGAAAGCTGTTCACATCGCTTCGTTCGCATACACGATTCCTCATACGGCATTGGCGTGGCCAACGGCTCGACCTATGGCTCCGACGTCAGCTCGCTACGTGATCGGGATGATGCCCTCGCCGGCACGATGGTGCGCATGTCGTTGGTCGCGGCTCCGACGGCACCGGATCCACGCACCGACATCGGCCACCACGAGTTCGACTGGACCGTACTGCCATGCGCTTCGGTCGCGCCACTGGTCGCCGCCGCTGGCGAGATCAATGCTCCGACGATTGAGAACATGCCCGACATCGCCGCGCCGATCACGCTGGAACCCATAGAGGGCACGCCGGTCATCGACTGGATCAAGCTCGCCGATGATGGTTCGGGCGACATCGTGGCCCGACTCTATGAGGCCGCCGGGGCGAAAGCCAAGGCAATGCTGCATGTCGGCGGTACGCTGGACGGCTGGACGGTGCGTGAGACGAACACGCTCGAACAGGATGAATCCTACCCGGATGAACCTGCCGGACTTATCGGCGGCAAGCAGCAGGCCGAAGGCGCCGAACTGGCGCTCAACCCCTTCCAACTGACCACATTGCGCCTAAGCCGCGCCTGATACGGATTCGGCCCGGGTCCTGAACCCGGGCATGGTCCTTGCCTCCAACCGTCAATCGACATAGCAGTCGAATCGATGCGTTCGCCAACGGAATTCAGCCTCCCCGTGAGCGCTCAACATGAACCGGTCGGCAATGACCGCGTTCCCACCATACGTTTCGAAGAACAAACCAAATATATCAAAGGAGAAAACACCATGAAAGGCACATTCAAGAAGGCGGTCGCATTGGGCTCTGCCATTGCCCTTGTGGGCGGACTCGCCGCTTGCGGATCCAGCTCGGGCGACGGCACCGCCGAACTGAAGTTCCAGACATGGAATCTGAAGAACGAGAAGTTCACCGACTACTTCGAGGGACTGATCGACCAGTTCGAGAAGGAGAACCCCGGTATCACGATCAAGTGGGTCGACCAGCCAGCCGACAACTACGAGGACAAACTGTCCACCGACGCCGCTGCGGGAGAACTGCCGGACGTGGTCGATATGGGCCCTGAACCGGCATATACGCTGGCCAGTGCGGGCATCCTGCTCAATCTCGCCGATGCCGTGCCGGAAGCCGAAGATGACTTCCTCCCAGCCGCCTGGGACGCCGCCACACTCAAGGGAACCGACCTTGAGGAAGGCACCTACGGGTTCCCCTGGTACCTCAACTCCGGCCCCACCTTCTATAACAAAGCGGTGCTTGAGGAGTGCGGCATCACCGTGGATCCGAACGACCCGCCGACCAAGCAGGACGACATCTTCGCGATGGCCGACACCTTCGGCTCCAACTGCGGTGGCAAGTATGCACTGACCTCCGGCATCCCATCCATCCAGGACTTCGGCATGTATGGCGTGGAACTGATGAACAAAGACCACACCGAGTTCACGTTCAACAACGCGAAAGGCGTAGAATTCGTCCAGCACTACATCGACATGTACAACGCCGGCGCCTTCACCGATGACATGCTCAACAGCTCCACCTCGGGTGAGTCCAAGAGCTTCAACGGTGGAACCCAGGCGTTTATGAACGGCAACGCCTACAGTGTGGACGATATTCGCAAGAACGCCCCGAAGGTGTTCGAGAATCTGGCGATCACCGATTTCATCGCCAACACCAAGCCGAACATGTTCATGGAGATGCTTACGGTCAATGCCACAAGCAAGCACCAGGAGGAGGCTATCAAGTTCGCCCGATTCGTGACCAACTCAGACAACCAGCTGGCATTCGACAAGAAGGCGAACGTGTTCCCGTCTTCGAAGGGTACCATTGACGACAAATTCTTCAACCCGTCCGACGATACCATGGACGCCGAAGCCATGCGTATGTCCGCCGATCAGATTCGCAACGGTGAGATTTGGGGCCCGGCCCAGTTCACCTCCGCCTGCTCCACCATGCTGCGTGAGGAAATCGCTCAAGCGCTGCAAGGCAAGATCACGGCCAAGGAAGCGCTTGACGCCACCGTCAAGTACTGCAACGAACGGCTCTAATTATGGCAAGCGAAGCGAAATCAAGGAAGCGCGCGGCCAAGGCCTCACGCCAGGCGGGGCTGGGACCGAACAGTAGCGGACGCATTGTTCCTTGGCTGTTCGTGCTGCCTCCGATCCTATGGATCTGCACTTTCTCCCTGTTCCCGTTCTTCAATACGATCAGGCTCTCCTTCACCGATTCCACCCTGCTCAAGCCCGGTACGTTCGTCGGCCTTGAAAACTACATCGACATGTTCACCGACCGCCGCTTCCAGACGGCGTTCTTCAACTCGTCGCTGTATGTGGTGTGCATCGTCCCGTTCATGGTGATTCTGCCTCTTATGCTGGCCTCCCTGGTGGCCGAGAAGACCCGCATCATGAACTTCTTCCGCACCGCCTTCTACACACCGGTCATCATGTCCAGCGTCGTCGTCGGCTTGCTGTGGACCAATATCCTCGATAAGGATGGTCTGCTCAACGGCACGTTCAAGGCACTCAAATGGATCACCACGCCAATTCCGTTCTTGACCGATCGCTGGCTGCTGCTTTTCAGTGCCATGGCCGTCACGATCTGGAGTGGTCTGGGCTATTACATGCTTATCTATTTGGCTAACATTGCCAATATAGACAGCACATTATATGAGGCGGCTTCGATTGACGGGTGCGGTGGCATCCGCCAGTTCCTGCACGTCACATTGCCCGGATGCAGAATGACGATGATCCTAGTCATGCTGCTCAGCTCGATGTCCGCTTTCCGAGTCTTCGGCGAGATCTACATGCTCTCCGGAGGTTCCGGCGGCGTCGGTGGCGCCGATCTGACGATGACCATGCTCATCAAGCAGGAAGGTACCGGCATCAACGCCCGAACCGGCTACTCCGGTGCCCTCGGCATGGTGATGTTCGTGGTGCTCGGTTGCATCATCGGCATCGAATGGTTCATTCAGAGCAGGAGCGAAGACTGATGGCAGGCACACACGCAGTCATGGAAAACAAATATAATCATGTCACTCCGGGCAAGGTCGTTCGCATCATCGTGCTGATCGCTCTGCTGCTCTTTCTGGCGGCACCTCTGCTGTGGCAGATCTCACTGGCGTTCAAAGGTCCCAAGGACGACATGTACGCCGCGCCCTACCTCATCCCCGTTGACCCGACAATCCAGAACTTCGTCGATGTGTTCAATCGTCTGCCGTTGCTCTTCTACGTGTGCAACACGTTGATCGTGGCGGCATTGAACATCGGTGGCAACATCATCTCAGGATGCTTCGCCGGCTACTCGATCGCCCTGCTCAAGTTCAAAGGCAAGGGGCTGGTCGTAGGCCTGCTGTTCCTATCGATGCTGGTTCCCGGTGAGACGATCCTCATCTCGCAGTTCCTGATTATCCGCAACCTTCAGCTGCAGAACAACCTGATCGGCGTTGCCTTGCCTGGATTGGTCAGCTCCATGAACATTCTTCTGTTCATGAATGCGTTCAAGGCCATACCTCGCGAGATGATCGAAGCCGCAGAGGTCGATGGAGCCAATGTCTGGCAACGGTTCTGGCGCGTATGCGTACCTCAGGTCAAGGGAACCATGGCGTTGGTCGGCATCTTCTCCTTCATGGGATCGTGGAACGACTTCCTGTGGCCGTTAATCGTGCTGACTGATGACTCGCACTACACGCTTACACTCGGCATGAGCCGTCTGCAGGGCACCTTCGTGTCCGATCCGCGTGTGGTCGCAGCCGGCACCATAATCGCCCTCGTCCCGATCATGATCTTCTTCCTTGTCTTCCAACGTTATATCTTCAATGGCCTGGAAGCTGGATCGGTCAAGGAATAATCAAAGGTTCACCATGAAATTCGGAGTCAACTACACGCCTTCGGGCGAATGGTTCTACACCTGGCTCAATCCCAAATGGGAAGTCATACGCCGGGATTTGGCGCAGATAGCCGAGCTGGGTGCGGATCATGTGCGTATATTTCCCCTGTGGACGCTGCTGCAGCCTAATCGAACTTGGATTAATCCCAAGGCATTGGCAGATGTTCGCCGTATGGTCGAACTCGGTGGAGAAGCCGGTCTCGATGTCTATGTGGATGTGATTCAGGGGCACTTGTCGAGTTTCGATTTCGTGCCTTCCTGGCTGGTCTCCTGGCATGAAGGCAGCATGTTCACCGATCAGTCGGCGATAGAAGCCCAGAGTGCGTTGACTGAGGCGATTTACGGTACGTTGTCTGACATGAAGGCCTTTGCGGGCCTTACGTTGGGCAACGAGTGCAACCAGTTCACTGATGCCACACATCCCAGACGCATGCCGGCCAATGCCGAGCAGATTGGTGAATGGCTGGATACGCTTATCGGATTGGTTGCCAAGCGATGCCGGCGCGATGGCCGTCTAATCGCGCATAGCGAAAACGACGCAATCTGGTACGCCGATGGCCATGCCTTCCTGCCTAGATATGCTTCATGCAAGGGCGACGTGACCACCGTGCACTCCTGGGTATTCAACGGTACCGGACAGCATTACGGTCCGATGTCATGCGAAAGCCTGGGACACGCGGCCTGGCTCGTTGAACTATCCAAGGCATTCGCTGCTGATCCGCATCGCCCGGTGTGGGTACAGGAAATCGGAGCACCTGGCAATGTGATCGATTCCGCCGATGCTCCGGAGTTCTGCCGGCGCTCGATTGATGCGATTGCTGACTGTCCTGATGTGTTCGGCGTCACGTGGTGGTGCTCTCACCGCATCCCCTCGGCATTCTCGGATTTCCCGTTCTTCGAGCACCAGCTTGGCCTGTTCGATGTGGACGGGACTCTCACCGACGTTGGCAAGGCGTTCCGAGACGCAATCGCCACCCACCGGGATACGGTTGCACCGCCACGCACGACAGCGATTGTCATCCCTGTGGATGAACAGGGCGACCCGCTCATGCGAGCTGCTCAAGCTCCGGGCGGCTCGCTCTTCGAGGCATGGGCGAACTTGAATCGTCAGGGTGAAAGGCCATGCGTTATCACCTCGCTTGATGCTGGCAATCCGGCCAAGCTCGCCAATCGGGGCATCGTCCGCCTTGAGCGCGTCGAACTCGTGGCGGGCCATGCCTACAATGCGGTGTCCGATCCAGCTTTCGAGCATAAAGGCGAATGATGACGCATTGACGAACGGTCATACGATGTAGTACAAACCGTTCGTCATTGTCCGGACATCCAGACATCGAAATAACCGAATAATTGTTCGAAGTTCCTCTTCGAAGGGGCCGGCTCTCCTCGGCTTGAACTTGGCGGCCGGCCTTTCTATAACAGACGATGCTATTCCTTGCAAGATGTTGGCACTCATTACATTTGCGCATCCGGCGCACCGGTACGTACCGGTATCGGTGCGCCATTGTTCACACACATCGCGCATCCAATGGGGGAGACGACGTATGGTAGATGCGACGCTGTTCACCGGTCAGCCGCCGAATAGTGATCCGGCGGCCCGCCCTGAAGCCATCATTCGGGGGGATCGGTGGCGTATTTCGATTCTGACGGACTCTTTGGTGCGTTTCGAATGGTCGGATGCCGGCGTCTTCGTCGACGAACGAACGCAAAGCGTCGTCAACCGTGATTTCGGAGAGCCTGCGGCATACACTGTTCGCCGTGATGCCGATGGCTGGCTCGATATTGAGACCGAACGGTTACGTATCGTTTATGATGGAGGCCCGTTCACTGCCGAGGGCTTGGCGGTAAGTGTCAAGGATTCGCTGTCACAACACAACACTTGGCGTTACGGCGACGCTCAGAATGCCAATCTGGGCGGCACTGTGCGAACCCTCGACCAGATTGACGGTCCGACCGAACTCGAACCCGGCCTGCTGTCGGGTGACGGTTGGATGATTCTTGACGATTCAGACGACAATCTGGTAGTCGAAGCATCTGAAGTCAATGGCAGCCCCAATCCATTTGGCTCATGGGTGGCCCGTAAGCCGGCCTCCTCCACCGATCTGTATTTTTTCGGATACGCGCGGCGTATCCACGATGCACTGCATGACTATTACCAGCTCACCGGACCGGTCCCTCTATTGCCTCGCTGGGCGTTGGGCAACTGGTGGAGTCGCTATCATCGTTACAGCGAAACCGAATATCGTACGCTGATAGAACGTTTTGAAACAGAGGGCATCCCTTTCACCGTCGCGGTGCTTGACATGGACTGGCATGTGACCGATCCCGATCCGTGCTATGGCTCAGGGTGGACCGGATTCACCTGGAACCGCACCCTGTTCCCCGACCCGGAACGTTTTCTGGGATGGCTGCATGAGCGGGGTCTCAAAACCACGCTTAACCTGCATCCGCGAGACGGCATACGTGCGTTCGAGGACTGCTACGATCGCATGGCTCGGGCAGTGGGCGTTGATTCCAAGTCCGGCAGCTCGATTGAGTTCGATGCGTCCTCGCCGGTGTTCATGTCCGCTTACTTCGATCAAATCATCCACCCGATGGAATCTCAGGGCGTTGATTTCTGGTGGATCGACTGGCAACAAGGCAGCGTGACTCGCCAGCCGGGACTTGACCCGTTGTGGATGCTCAACCACCTGCACTTCCTGGACTCGGCCTCGCGAGGTCGGCGGCCTATCACGTTCTCGCGCTATGCCGGTTACGGCTCCCATCGTTACCCGGTCGGATTCTCCGGAGATACGGTCGTATCGTGGGAATCATTGAAATTCCAGCCGTACTTTACGACGATGGCTTCGAACATCGGCTACGGATGGTGGAGCCATGACATAGGCGGGCATATGTTCGGCTACCGGGACGAGGAGCTGGAGACCCGATGGTACCAGCTCGGCACGTTCAGCCCGATCAACCGTCTGCACTCGACCGACTCCCCATTCAACGGCAAGGAGCCATGGAACTTCCACTCCCCGGCTCGCGAGGCGATGATAGCCGCACTTCGTTTGCGCCATAGACTCATCCCGTACCTGCATACGATGAACCGTCGTGCGGCTTATGACGGGCTGCCGTTGGTTGAGCCAATGTACTGGAACCACGGGGGCGGCACCGTGCCCACGGAATTTGAGTTCGGCACCGAGCTGATCGTTTCGCCAGTGCTCGAACCGGCCGATCAGGCCGCAGGCCGTGCCAAAGCAGAGGTCTGGCTGCCAGTCGGCCAATGGTTCGACTTCTTCGACGGAAGACGTTACGTAGCCGACAATCCGGAGGGCCGCACGCTCGGTGTATGGCGTACTCTCGACCGTATCCCGGTATTCGCCAAAGCCGGAGGCATCATACCGATGCAACGTCTCGACGGCGCTCCACTCAACGATGTTTCCAACCCGTCGGCATTCGATGTACTGGTATTTCCGGGCGCGGATGGCACGTTCACGCTATGGGAGGATGACGGCGAGTCGGTCGGCGGAGAATGGGCTTCGACCCGTCTTACGTTTGATTGGGTGCGCGGCATGTTCACCGTACATGCGCTTGACGGCGACAGTTCGCTGGTGCCGAGCTCACGCGCATGGCGTCTCATATTGCGAGGTGTGGAACAGCCGGACGGCGATTTGCCGGCATCGGTCTCTATACGCCATGGCGGTCGGCCAATCAACGGCACAGTCGACTATGACCCGGATACGTTAAGCCTAAGCGTCGAGGTCGGCGCTCTGAATGTGGACGGCGACCTGACGATTCACGTGGCTGGAGGACTTTCGATTGCGCCGTCGCCGGTCGAGCGAGACGCCTTCGACATACTCGCCGACGCCAAGATGCACTATTTCACCAAGGAACGGGCCTGGCAATCCGTTCAGCGCGAGGGCATACGCGCGCTCGCCACCCTGCACACGCTGGAAATGCCGCCGGGCGACTACGGGGAGCCGCGGTGGTTTTCCTCGCATATGCCGCAAGGCGTCATCGAGGCGTTGTCAGAGGTGTTGCTGCGCGACTGAACAGGCGCGCGGGCCCCAAGCCCATACAGATATGTCCCGACGCAAGAATGCGGCGGGGAGAACAGGAAAGGAAACCGATGAACAAGACAATGACGTGGCGCCGGGTGCTGGCGGCCTCTCTTGCCGCGATGCTTGCGATGTCGCTGGCGGCATGCTCGGGAGGCACCTCCGCGACCAAGTACACGATCACACCGGAGAACGAGAATGAGGAGCTTGTGCTGGGCAACCGGCCCGAGGCGTCCTACTGGTTCCCGGAAGATCTGCTGAAGTGGAATGCGGACAAAGACCCGGATCTAGCATACAATGTGAGCACTGTGCCGTTGGCCAAGCGTGTGGACAAGGCCGACCTCAAACCAGTCAATGACACGCAGAACACCGATACCAAGGTGATGGCCATATCGATCATGAACTCCTCGACAAGCGGCAACGCCCCGCATGGCCTGAACACCGCGAACGCGAACACGTTCTCGTATTGGCAGTACGTTGACGAGCTTGTGTACTGGGGCGGCTCTTCGGGCGAAGGCATCATCGTGCCGCCGAGCCCCGATGTGACTGACATGGGCCATACCAACGGCGTGCCGGTGCTGGGCACAGTCTTCTTCCCTCAGAACGTATCAGGAGGCAAGGTCGAATGGCTGGACCAGACGCTTGCCCAAAAGTCCGATGGCTCGTTCCCCGTGGCGGACAAGCTCATTGAGGTCGCCACCACGTACGGTTTCGATGGCTGGTTCATCAACCAGGAGACAGAGGGTGAGAATGAAACCTCGCTGGGAGCCGACTACGCGACGAAGATGCAGGCGTTCATCGCCTACCTCAAGAAGCAGGCCCCCGACCTGCGTGTCGTGTATTACGACTCGATGACCAAGGACGGCTCAATCGATTGGCAGAATGCCCTTACCGATGAAAACTCGATGTACATGACGGATGGCGATCATCCGATAGCCGATGAGATGTTTCTGAACTTCTGGTGGACCGAGGACAAACTGGCCGGCGACGACCTGCTTGCCGCCTCCGCAACCAAAGCCAAAGAACTCGGCATCGACCCGTATTCTCTGTACGCCGGTATCGATGTGCAGGCCGACGGCTATGACACCCCGGTCAAATGGAACCTGTTCGCCGGCAAGGATGGCAAGACGCATACCTCTCTCGGCCTGTACTGCCCGAGCTGGGCATATTGGTCCGCCGGCAATCCGACCACATTCCGCAAAAACGAGAGTCGTCTATGGGTTAACGATGAAGGCAATCCATCGGTGAGCACTCCGTATGAGGACGATGAGAAGTGGACCGGCGTATCCAATTACGTGGCCGAGCAGTCGGCTGTCACCTCGCTGCCGTTTGTGACCAACTTCAATAACGGTTCGGGCTACAGCTTCTTCCGTGAAGGCAAGCAGATTTCCAAGATGGATTGGAACAACCGTTCCGTCAGCGATATCCAGCCGACCTATCGTTGGATAGTCGCCGATGAGGGCGGCAATAAGACCAAGGCCGATTACAGCGATGCCGACGCCTGGTACGGCGGATCGTCACTGAAGTTCTCGGGCAAGGTCGCCAAGGATGGCAAGACCATGGTCAAGCTGTACTCGGCGAGCGTCAAGACAGGGGCAAAGCCGACGCTGTCGATTGCCGCCAAGGCCAATGTCGATACCGATCTTAAGGCCGTGCTGACCTTCGCGGATGGCTCGGTCGAAACCGTCAATGGCAAGAAGAAGGTCGGCAACGATTGGGGTGTCATCGACTACGACATCGCCAAGTTGTCGAACAAGACGCTCACCGGCATCGACTTCACCTACCAGTCTTCCGAGGATAAGACCGGCTACGAGCTGTTGCTGGGCAACATCACGCTCAAGGATGGCTCCGAGGAGACCGAGCTCGGCAAGGTCACCGAAGTCAAGGTCGATGACAGCGAGTTCGACGATGACGCCCTGTATGCCGGTGCCCGCATTTCATGGAAGACCGATGGCAAGGCTCCGGCCTACGAGATCTACCAGATCAACGAGGACAAGAGCCGTTCGTTCCTTGGCGTCTCAAACGTCGAGAACTTCTATGCAAACGCACTGACACGTGTAGGCGAGACCAATAACACCACGTTCGAGATTGTGCCGGTAGACCGTTATGGTACGCAAGGCACGAGCGCCAAGGCCGATATGGATTGGCCCGACAACAGCAAGCCGAAAGCCGGTGCCACGGCTTCGCGCACACTGCTGAATGTGGGCGACGAAGTGACGTTCACCTCCGCAAGCTCGAAGAACACTGCCGAGGTCGCCTGGTCTCTGCCCGGATCAAGCAAGGAGCATGCCACTGGCAAGTCCGTCACCGTCACCTACGACAAGGAGGGCGTGTATGACGTTGAGATCACCGCGAAGAACAAGAGCGGCGAGGCCACTGCGACGCTGAAGGGGCAGATTGTCGTCTCCGCGGATGTCATGGACCTTGTGTTGCTCTCTCAAGGCGCTCAGGTCAGCGCCGACGGGTTCACGAACGGCAACGAGAAGCCTGAGTTCGCGGTTGATGGCGACGTGAAGACCAAGTGGTGTGTCACCGGCCCGGCTCCGCATGAGCTTGTTGTCGATCTCGGCGCACCCAAGACCGTCTCTCAAGTCGATATTTCCCATGCTCAAGCCGGTGGAGAGGATGCCAGCATGAACACGCAGGAATATGCGATCGAGGTCAGTGAGAACGGAACCGAATACACGCAGGTCGCGTTGGTCAAGGGCAACACTGAAGGTGCCACGTCCAACGCCTTTGCCCCGGTCAATGCCCGTTACGTCAAGTTGGTGGTTAACAAGCCGACGCAGGGCAGCGACACTGCGGCTCGTATCTATGAGATGCAGGTACGTGGCGCAGACGGCACGATCCTCTAGGAGCCGCTGTTTGTTCTGACGAATACATCGCTTCCGGGTGAGCCGGTATATCGGTGTTACCCGGAGGCGGCATCTCGGCCCGTATCGAATGCATGCCGTGCGAATTTCCACTTTGTGGTGAATGAGGGCAAAGAAGTTCTGTATCGATGTGGGCCATGCCATATACTAAACTGATTCATGCAGTATGCATGCAATGGTGAGTGCTATCGAAGTCCGTTTTTTGAGGTTCCCCATTGCAGGGAACCAACATATCGCGAAACGGGAGAGTACGCCGATGACGAGCACGGAGCCGACGATGAACACAAACCCCCTCCACTTGGAGTCAGGAGCCGCGCATCCGGTCGCCAAACCGCATCGGGTGGGCCTCAAGGACATCGCCGACGAGCTGGGAATCTCGCAGACCGCGGTATCGTTCGCGATCAACGATCGTCCCGGCGTCTCCGAAGAGACCAAAAGGCGCGTCAAAGAGGCTGCGTCGAAGCTTGGCTGGAGCCCGGTGTATGCGGCGCAGGCGCTCGGCTCATCGAAGACCATGACGGTTGGCTTCGCCCCGGCACGCTCCTCAAACGGTCTTCGGGACGAAGGCTTCATGCTGCATTTCATGACCGGTTTGCATGAATCCCTGAGTCTCAAAGGTTACGGTCTGTTGTATCGGCCCTGCTCATCGGTCAGGGAAGAGTTGTCGGTCTACGAGGATTGGGCTCGACGTAAGCGTGTTGACGGTGTTATCCTCGTTGACCTGCGTGCTGACGACCCGCGCCCCGCGCTGCTTGCTCGGCTCGGTGTGCCGGCTGTGCTTGCGGGAGGTCCGGATCCTGAGAACATCGTGCCCTCGCTGTCGATTGACGATTCAGGCGCCATGGAAACGATTCTCCGACATTTGGTATCATGCGGACACCGGCGTATCGCATACCTATCGGGGGACCGCACCCTTGACTATTCGCGTGATCGCGAACGAATGTTCCGTGAATTCGCAAAGCGCCGCGATCTTGAGTCGATCCGTGTCGAATACACCAACTTCAGCGTAGACATCGCCTCGGCAATGACGCTTGCAATGTTGTGTGGAAGCAATCCGCCCACCGCTTTCATCTACGAGAATGAGACATTGGCCGCAGCCAGTCTGCATGCCATTACCGAGTGGTTGCTCAATACGCCGTCCAGGAATCCGGACGCACCGCGATATCCGCATAATCTTCCGGCTATCGTTAGCTTCGAGGACAGTTTCTTGTGCGTATCGATCTATCCATCGCTCACGTCGGTACACCGAGACCCGAGCGTGTATGGAATGAAGGTCGCCAAACTGCTGATCAAGGTCATCAACGGTGAGACGGTCAGTGGCAACCGCCGCATCCTGACTCCCAAGCTCGTGATCAGGGACAGTACCAGACTTTCCTGTGTCTGATTCGTCTACGGCTACATCCTGTTGGTGGAGCGGATAGAAACGGCATGAGACGGGAATAGGCAAGGTCCGACGGGAGTTTTCCGTCGGACCTTGCCTATTCGTTATCACGAATTGTATCGCCTTACGCCGCGTTCTTCACGGCCGTCGCAATGGACACAGCCGGGTCGAGGAACGGAATCAACGTGGACTGGAAGGCGTGGTACAGGTCGGACTTGCCCGGCCAGACCGTGCCGATCACGCGATTGTCGCCGTCAAGCTGGTGGAACCATGATCCGCCTTCGTGGTCGATGACGTGCTCGTCGACGTAGCGGGCGAATGTGGCGTACCAGTTGGCGTATCGTGCCTCGCCGGTGGCAGCGTGCAGCGTGGCGGCGGTGTTCAACGATTCGGCGGCCGTCCAATGCATGCGGTCGGTGACCACCGGTGTGCCGTTCCAGTCGGTCGTATAGACGAGCCCCTCCGCGCCGTCCGCGTTCCACGCATCGTCCACCGCCCGCGCAAACAGGTGCTCGGCGGCGTCGATGTAGGGCCGCGCGCCGTCTCGGTTGGCGAAGGAGCTCAGCGCCCACTGCACGATGAGGCGCGCCCATTCGATGCCATGGCCCGGCGTGGCGCCATACGGTTTGAACTGGTCGTCCTTCTTGTCGGCGTTGCATTCGAGGTCCAACGACCAGTCGGATTTGAAATGCTCGGGGATGCGCCACCGGTTGTGTGCCGCCCATTCGATGACGTGGTCGATGATGCGGCCGGCGCGGACGCGATAGGTGTTGTTCCCGGTGGCGTCGGCCACGGCCAGGAATGCCTCGGTGGTGTGCATATTGGCGTTGATACCGCGATACGGGTCCAGCTCGGTGAATGCCGTGTCCCAGGTGTCGACGGCTAGGCCGATCTCGTCGTCCCAGAAATGCTCGTCATATGTGGCGAGCGCCTCGTCGAGCAGTTCCTTGGCGCCCGGACGCCCGGCCAGCAGGGCGGAGGACGCGGCGAGAATCACGAAGGCATGCGCATAGCAGACCTTGCCCGGAGCATGGGAACCGTCGGCAAACACCTGCGGATACCAGCCGCCGTGCTCGTCGTCATGCAGAATGCCGGTCAATCCCTTGAGCGCCGCGTCGACCAGCTCGCCCGCACCCGGGTATCCGAGCATGGCGCCAATCGAATACACATGGGCCATACGGCTGGTGATCCACGTTTCGACGCCGTGTGAGGGGTCGAGGGTGCCGTCGGCGTTCAGCCAGCCGGAACCGCCATCCGGCGCTGGGAAGCCTTTGCCGAACTTCAGCAGCTCGTAGGTTTCGGAAGCCATGAAAATGCGGTTGGCTTCGGTGCCGAGCGTATAACGTGGGTTATTGGTCATAATGATTGTTCCTTTCCTTAATGAGAACATGCGGTGGGTGCGCAATGAGCATGCGGCGGGCACGTCTTAGTGCTTCACGTGAATGTCGAAATAGTCCATGACCAGTTCGCAGAACATCATATTCGACCAGCTGAACCATTCGCGCGTGTACTTGGTTGGATCATCCACGTCGATGCCTTCGTGCATGAGATGCGTACCGGCGTCGGTGGCCACGAGACGGTCGAGAATATGCGCCTTGAAATCCTTGCTGTCGCTGGTCATCGCCTCGATGGACAGCGCGATGGGCCACACATAGCGCGGCGGGGTGTGCGGTGAGCCGATGCCCTTGAGATACTCGCCCTCGTAATAGTACGGGTTTTCGTCGCTGAGCAGCGTGCGTCGGGTTGCCAGATAGGTCGGATCGTCCGTTGCGCAGTACCCCAAGTAAGGGGCCGCCATCAAGGAGGGCACATTGCTGTCGTCCATGATATTGACGTGTCCCAGACCGTCGGTTTCGAACGCGTAGATTGTCTCTCCGTTGCGGTTCGTCGTCTTGGCGTGGGCTTCGATGCCTTCGGTGATGGTGCGGCGCAGCTTGCCGGCGCGTGCGGCGATATCGGCGTCATGCAGTATCTCCCCGCCGAAGATGCGTTCCAGATATCCCATCGACACCGCGGCGAACATGTTCGAGGGCACCAGATAGTGGTAGGTGCAGGCGTCATCGCTGGGGCGGAATCCGGACCAGGTCATGCCGGTGTACGCCACCGGCGAACCCTTGCCGTTATTGCTCAGCGATTCGGTGGGGATGTCCGTGTCGCGGATGAAGAAATACGGGGAGTTCTCGTGATGCTGTTCGGTCTCGAAGACGTCAAGAATCTTCTTGACGCCGGCAATGAATTCGTCATTGAAATGATCGGTGTTGCCGGTGTTCGCATACAGCATCCAAGCCAGCTGAATGGGGTAGCACAGCGAGTCCACCTCGTACTTGCGCTCCCAAAGCCAGGGACTGGAGAAGTCGGACTGATCATCCTTGTCCCAGGAAGCGCCGTTCGGCTCCTCGTTGAAGGCGTTCGCATACGGGTCGATGGTGATGTAGCGGAACTGCTGCCGCACCAGACCGGCGATCAGGCTCGCAATGTCGCCGTCTTCGGCGGCAAGGGCCAGATACGGGCGCAATTGTGCGGTCGAATCACGCAGCCACATGGCCGGGATATCGCCGGTGAGCAGGAATGTGGTGCCGTCGTCATGCCGTTTGACCGTGGTGGTCAGGGTGTTGGCAAAGCATGCGTTGAAGTTCTCGGCCCAGGCGGCGTGTTCGGTGCCGCACAGGTCCGTGATGTGCTGCATGAAATCCGAGACCGACTTCGGTATCGCGGTGGTCGTCATAATTCAACTTCTTTGTTTGAGGGATATACATATCAAGGGAACAGCATTATTCTAAACCGCTTTAGTTGAAGACACGCGAAAGGATGTGAAGAGCGTGGTTCTGAGTGCACCAGGAGACGATGCTTCCGTCCGCGTCCTTGCAGGCGACGACGCATCCCCATTCCCGTCTTTTCCTGTCTCCATTGGACATCGGTTGTTTTGTCTTTCTCTTCTTCTTGAAAAACCATTAGAAGAAAGAGTAATTGCCTACGCCGGTGATTTTGAATAAGGTGTTATCCTTCGGCCGCGGGGATTCTATCTTTCGGGAAAATCGGGATTGTTCAGGGCTCTTGGAGTGGTTTTGACTGGAATTTCAACAATCTTCAGTGATCTGTTTCCTGATGTCACATCCCAAAGAAGAAGCATCATGCGCATGTCACCTTCGCAGGTGCGCATGATAACTGTAGTCATACGTCCAAGTTGCGCATTGCCTCACATCATTCGCCTATGACGTCGATATCAGTGCCGGCGCTGCTGCTTGTGCTCGAGCTGGAGGATTTGGAATTGGAACTGCCGGTGCTGTTGCCGGACGAACTGTTGGAGCCTGTCGAACTGTTGCCGGAACCCGTTGAGCTGGAACCGGTAGTGCCCGAATTCGTTGAAGACCCCGATCCGTGGGAGGCATCTGAGCCGGTCGAGTTCGAGCCGGAGTTTCCGCCGGTTCCTGAATTGGTGTTGCCGTTGGTCTCCGTGCCGCTGTTGGTGCCGGATTCGGTATTCGTGTTGCCGGAGCCAGTACCGGTGGAGCCGGACGAATCGGTGGAACCAGACGAACTATCGGAGTTGGACGACCCTGAGGGAGCGGAGTCGTTCTCGGTCGTGGTGCCGTTGCTCTTCGGCGTATTGGTGTTGTCCGTTGGCGTGTGCTGGTCGGGAGTCGATGGAGACTCGGTCTGCTCGGGCGAAGGCGTGGTGACTGTGGGGGAGATCCAGTTTCGCACTACACTGTCCGTGCCGTTGCCTTGGGTGATGAGCAGCACGATGCCGGCCGTTACGGCAACGGCCAACAGGCCGGATACCACGGTTACGATAACAGCTGTGCGCTTGGGATTGCGGCGTGATGCGCGCAGTTCCTTGACGGAATACGTGTGGCGCGAACGCTGTGCAGTCGGGCGAGAAACAATCTCGCGAGGTGTGCGACGGCCTGCAGCTGGTGCGGAGGCGGTGCTGAGGGTGGTGGTCGCTTCACGTGCAGCGGGTGTGGAAGCGGTGCCGAGGCTGGTAGTAGTTTCACCTGCCGCGGCTGCAGCAACCATGGTGTTTTCGGGATTTTCGCTGGCTGCCGCTTCGACCCGCGTGGGTTGCTCGATATCGTCGCTCTGTTGGGCATCCGCCGCATCGCCAGAGGCTGCAGGAAGTTCTGTTTCGGATGCGGGTGAGGAATCATTGCTACCGGCATCCGATTCGCCGTGCTCGGCGGCGTCATCATCCGTGGAGCCCACGCTCTGAAGCTTTTCCCCAGAAGCCTGCAACACGTTTTGGTAGATGTTGGTGGCGACTGCGGACACGATGTAGCTGGCCGCGGCGCCAATCACCGAACCTGCGATGCCGATTTTCGACGCCAACAGGAATGAGGTGACGGCAGCAAGGGCTCCGGCCACGATCGAGGAAATGGAAAGACCTTCGAAAAACTTCTTCACGCATACGACGGTAGATGTCTGTGCTTGAAGGTTGCTGAAGGCCCTCTGAAAGTGACGAAATGCTTACAAGTACCCTGCAAAACCTTCACATAGAGCCTATACGCGTTGCGTATTGTGGCGCTATATGGCCGGTTTCGTCATAGGCTCAACCGGCACAACACGATTGAACGACTATGCCCACACGAAGCTATCGGTGCCGGCCGCCAATTCGAAATGCAGCTTGGCGATACCCAGTCCGATTTCCGGCTGTACGCCTTCCAATGCTTCGGCCCTTACCGTGCGGCCGTCCGCGAGCAGCGTGAAACGGAACGGCTGCTTGCCCAACGCGCTGGGCGCGAGCATCGAAGCCTCAACGCCCCGCTTGAACCAGTCGGGTGCATTCGCGTAATCGCCGGTTTCTACGGCTCCAAGTTCCTTAGCCGGCTTGCTGCGATGCGGCCGGCCGGGGCGGTTGCCATGCCCGAGTGCAATGGCGGCGGGCATACGTTCCCCTTCGGCGAGCGTCCACGCGCCGTCATGATCAGCGGTCTCATGCAGTACCACCCATGAGGTGTCGAGTCCAAGAGAGACGGCAGTCAATGCCAGCAATTGCCCGGCATGCCCGACCTTCTCGTCCAGTATGGCCTCATTGCTAGGCGAGTCAGTACCAATCAGCGCAATAAGATTGTGGACATTCTTGAACCGGCCATAGTGGGTCGGGCAGCCCCCGAATGCGTCATCGACATCATGGATGAGTTGAATATCGAGTCCTTGCTTGGCGTTGGCGGCGGCAATGGCCTCATCAAGAGTATTCACCTGTTCCGTGGTGAGCGGTTCGTCGTTGTAATCGCGCACGGCATGGCGTTTCTGCATGGACTCAAGCAGATTCATGCTGATTTCCTCCTCATGATGACGGCGGCACAACACGCCGCAAACGTCACCATGATAGTGACGGCATTGGGCAATTAGTTACGGTGCAGCGAATATTTGGTCGGTTTGATGACCGACATCAGCACGGCGGCGAAAATCAGCGCAAAACCGACCAACGAACTCCACAGGATGCGTTCGCCCCAGAACAGTGCGGAGAACGATACGGCAAACAGGCTCTCCGTGCACATGATGATTGATGCTTGCGATGCCGGCACGTGGGCCAGGCCGATATTTTGCATGATTTGCGCGCTCATCGTGGCACCAAGGAACAGATACAACACGCTGGCCACTACCGGAGGTGCCAGCCATCCTGCATCAGGCGCGGGTTCGGTGGCCAACGCGCCGATAAAGAACAGGATTCCGGCCACGCTGAATTGCACGAAGGTGACGGCAATCGGATCAAAACGCTTGGTATAGACGCCCAGACAGGTCAGGTTGAAGGAAAAAATAACCGCCGTGGCGATGGTAAGCCAGTCGCCGGAACTCAAGGAGAGCGAGCCTCCCGGCTTCAACGACACGAAACCAACGCCGGTCAGGCAGATCACGCCGGCGACCAGATTGATGGCTCTCGGCTTGGTTTTGGAGATAATCCATGTGGCGAACGGGGTAATGACGCAATAGGCAGCCGTCAGAAAAGCGCTGCGACCCGGTTCTATGGTCTGCAATCCAATGGTCTGCGTGATCATCGTGCCCCAATAGGTCAGCCCGACCACCAGCGCCGGCACGATGATCTTTGGCGTCAGGTACGGCACGATGTGCTTGTGGAATAAAGCCAGCATGCACATGCAGGCGCCGAACATGCGAAGGGCCATCAGCCATTGCGCCGGGATCGCCGTCATGGCGAATTTGGCGAGCAGATAGCTGCCTCCCCACAGCGCAGCGCAGGCCAGCAACATCAGACGGGCGAGATTCGGCGGAAAACTACGTGACCAACGACTACGCAGCCGGTTGCAGCGCTCGACCAAACCCATCACACACTCACCTTAGAAAAACGGAAAACTTGTGGCTCTCTCGGCTTTCAGATTACGGGAACTACCAGTCAAAAAAGAGGATTCTGCGAGCCTTGCGCTCCGGCGGTGAATGGCGAATGAAAGCAGTGCGAAGGTGAGGTTACTCACAGCGAACATCCGTGCCGGCAGCGAAGAAAACCACTATCCTTAAGAGTGGAACAACACGTCGTACTCATACCCATGAAAGGATTCGACATGGCAGTCATCACTCCGGAAATCAAGGAATTCATCCAGAACAACCTCGGCTGGATCACCACCATCTCCAAGGACGGCGAACTGGATCTCGGCCCGAAGATGTCCCTGTTCGTGCTGGACGACACCCACATTGCCTACCACGAGCGCACCGCTGGCCAGCACTACGAGAACCTCAAGAACGGCTCCCCGCTGGTCATCGCCTTCGCCAACCTCGAGAAGAAGCAGGGCTACCGCTTCCGTGGCAACGTGGTGCTGCACGTTGACGACGATATCTACAACGAGCAGGTTAAGGTCGCCGAAGAAAAGGGCACCAAGAAGCCGGCCGTGATTCCGGTGCTCGAAGTCACCGAAATTCAGAACCTGGCTTCCGGTCCGACCGCCGGCAAGACCATCGCCAAGGACTGATTGGTTCCTTCCGCTGGGGCAGACTACACCTGTTCTCTCTCAGTCTCGCTTCGCGAGCTAGCTCCCTCATCAGAGGGAGCTTTATTGTTTCTGGGTGCGTAGGACGAGGTGCCGGCCTTGCGCATCCGTGGTGGCAAACAGATAGGTGTGGCCGCCGTCCTTGAGTTTGAGTTTGTTGCGCAATTGCGCCACGGAAAGCGGGAAGTTGCGCACGGCGATATTCGCATGCGTAAGTCCGGCCAAAGCCTGCTTCAGCTCCCGTTTGTTCATCGTGGCGATTGATTCGATGGCGAACGATCGTCCGGGGAATCCATCAACGGGTTTTGCTGATACGAAGAGATGACTGTTCGGTCCAATCGGGTGAACGTCGAATCGTTGGCTGATCACAGCGAAACAACCGGCCTTCATGATGGAGGCATTGGGCTCATAAAGATACTGCCAACGGTCGGCTCCGATAGCACCTGTGCGAGTGCCGGCCAAGGGCTCTTCGCCATCACTGCTGGCATGCGCAATACCGTCGGCATCCTCGGTACTACCATGGTTCGCCTCATATTCCAATATTTGCTCATCGTTGACGCATACCACGCGAGGCGCCGCGCAGCGTTCGCGCTCCAGCACGAGCAGCAGTTCCTTGCATTCGTTGCCGGTGGAGATGATATGCACCTCGTGCACCGCGCCCGCAAAATCATTGACGGTCTTATGCCAATCAAGCATGGGGGAGAGCTTGACCATGACGAGGGGAGCCTTGACAAGCAACAAGTCCTGCAAGGCCAGTACATCAGGCGTGCAGTCGGCAATCGCATACGTGCGTGAGCCGTGATCGTCACGGCGCGCCGGATCTAGAAAAATCATGGAAACCGGGGCAAGCTGCCTCAACACCGCCGTGGAATCGTCATTGATGACCTCGGCGTGAGCAAGCGCAAGCAGCGGAAAATTATGACGGGCGATATCGCAAAGATTGGATTGCCGCTCCACATAGGTGGCATGGTCGAACACCCGAGCCATATACGAGAAATCAACGCCGAACCCACCGGTAAGGTCAACCAGAGAAGTCGAGTCGGATGCATCAGCATCAGCGAGCTGGTTTTCCAGCAAATGTTGGGCGAGCCGAGCCTTGTACTGGGCAGTGAACTGTGAAGAACACTGTTCCATAGGCACTTGCGGAGGGAAAATCAGGCCATCGCAAGCCGCCCAATCAGGCAATTTCACCGAAGCGCGTTGCCAGCCAGCTATTTGCTCCAAGGCAAACGACAGATCAATGCCATCGCTACGTTTGGCATGCAAAGCCACATCGCGCACATCCTCACAGCGATGCTTGGCGATAAACGCCCAGGTCGACTCAGAAATCTCCATGCGGCCATTCTAGGGGTCATGGTGAGATGAATACGTCAGACATCCGCAACAAACGAGGTGACAGGCCAATGATTGATGAAGTGATGATGCTGCGCCACGGCCGCACCCAATACAATCTCGAACATCGTTTGCAAGGCCAAATCGATGTGCCGCTCGACATCGTAGGCCAATGGCAGGTCGACCAAACCGGATTCGCGCTCGCCTCACGCTATTACTGGGCCAAGGTAAACCGTCTGGCCTCTCATCCCGAAGCCATCGCTCAGCCCGGACCGGATGCCGCGGAACGTACCGATATTCATCAATATGAGGAAGCTCCGGCAGCCGGCCGGCGCATGGTGGTATTGACCAGCGATCTGTTTCGCGCGCAACAGACCGCTCACGCCTTTGCAGATGTGCTGGGATTGCCGGTGGTCTGCGATCGCCGTCTTCGCGAACGCAGCTTTGGTGAATGGGAAGGCCTGACCCGCGCTGAGATCAAAGCCGTGGCCGCTGAGGACTACGCCTCCTGGAAGCACCACACTGGCGGGGAAACCAAACACGGGGTGGAAAGTCGCGCCGAAGTCGGCAAGCGCGGAGCCGACGCAGTGCGCGCATTGGTCTGTGATTCGGCTTATGCGGATGACACGCCCACCACGCTTATGCTGGTCACCCATGGCTCATGGATTACCGCCACCATTGCCAATCTGCTTGATCTGGATCCTGACGGTATGAACGCGCTTGGTGCCATGCGCAACGCCTGTTGGTGCCGACTGAAAGTGCGTCACAGCGTCAATGGCCAATCGACGGAGCAGCCACTGTGGGAGCTGGAAGAATACAACAAGGCGCCCGCCATTGCCGATTGCGCAGACTGGGAGAACGGGCCCGCCGACCTGCGCGGACCGCACATGCCAGGCTGGCAGCCGATTGTGTGGTGAGCGGATACGTTAGTCGCCATATCCGCATGGCACAACCGCATATCGGCTGTTGGCGTGGGGACATGGAACACAGTATGAACGCGTTCGCCGCAAATTCAAACGGTAGGTTTAGACTATTCTCGGTTTGGAACCGTACAGCGATAGAACAGTAGGAAAGCGCGAAAGGCGGGTGAGACGACATGCTGAGAATCTTCAGCTCGATCAATGGCCAAGTGGAGCAGATCGAGAAACCGGAGAACGGCTCTTGGCTGTGTCTCAGTGAACCCACCGATGTGGAACTTGCCACCGTCGCCTCGCAAACCGGCATCGATCTGGCTGACCTGCGCGCCCCCCTGGATGACGAGGAACGTTCACGTGTGGATGTCGAAGACGAATACACGATGATCATCGTCGATATTCCCACCGTGGAAGAACGCGGTGGCCGTGACTGGTATGAGACCATCCCGTTGTCGATTATCGTGACCGAGAATCTCATCATCACCGTCTGCATGCAGGACACCCCCGTGCTTCATCCGTTCATGGAAGGCACCATCCGCGGCTTCAACACCTTCATGCGCTCGCGGTTCATCCTGCAGATTCTGTACCGCAACGCCACCATGTACCTGCGTTACCTGCGTATCATCGACCGCGAAAGCGACAAGCTCGAATTGAAGCTTCGCCACTCCATGCAGAACCGTGAAATCGTGATGCTCATGGAGCTGAGCAAGACCTTGGTGTACTTCACCACGTCACTGAAATCGAATGAAATCGTGATGGAGAAGCTCACCACGTTAAGCCGAATCAAGCAGTATCCGGACGATGAGGATCTGCTTGACGACGTCATCACCGAAAACAAACAGGCTATCGAGATGGCCAACATCTACAGCGGCGTTCTTGCGAACATGACCGATGCATTCGCCTCGATCGTGTCCAATAACCTGAACAATGTGATGCGCATCTTCACCATCATCTCCATCACGTTGTCCATTCCGACCCTGATTTTCTCGATGTACGGCATGAACTTCCAAGGAGGCATGCTCGGCATGCCGTTCAGCGATAAGCCGTGGGGATTCATCACGATTGTCGTCATTTCGGTGGCGCTCTCGATTCTGGTCACTTGGTTCCTCACCCGTTCGCGCATGTTCAAATAAGCCGGTTCATCCATGACCAACTGGTTCCGTTTGCGCCGCCGCATCCGCACCCGTCTGGTTGCGGGGATTGCTGCTGCTTTGGGCTTCGCGCTGATGCTGTCTGGATGTGGTCAGATTCAGGTGACCACGGTCAACGGTTCGCCGGAAGGACCAACGCTTGCAATTGGCGTTGCTGCGGATGAGCCGGCAATAGGCGCGTGGCATGACGGCACCTATGAGGGATTTGACATTAGCGTCGCCAAATATGTGGCGGCCAAACTCGGCTATGCGAACAAGCAAATCGTGTTCAAGCAGGTACGGCCCGCAAACCGGGCGTCGATGCTGAACAACGGGCAAGTGGATATGGTCGTCGCATCCTGGGCGATTACCGATGGTTCCAAGGCAGAAGCGGATTTTGCCGGACCCTACTTGCGCACTGGTGTGGGTCTGTTGATCAGGACTGAGGACCGAGCTGATTTTGCGCAGGCGGGTGACGGCATCGGTGACATCGCCGACCGCATGGTGTGCATAGTGAAAGGCGATGATACCGCCGACCTGTTCCGCGCGAACCATCCCAAGGCCCAATTCCAGGAACGGGACAGCTACGCGCAATGCGTCACCGCGGTGCAGGTCGGATCAGCAGATGCCATCGCCTCCGACATGGCGGTGCTGTCCGGTCTGCGACAGGCCAATGGCCCGCAATATATGACCGTGCTGCAGGATGAGGGCTCGGTCGAATACGGTATCGCCGTAAGCCAAGGGACTCCACAGTTGGCGCAGAAAATCTCGGAAGCGCTCAAGGACATGATCGCAGATGGCAGCTGGGAGTCCGCGCGGGCTGAATTGAAGCGGCAAACTCGGCTTACGGTCACACGGGAAGTCGACCCGCAGGCCATCGTCTCGGATGCTGAATAACGATTGACGTCGTGTCCAGTTGCGCGGCTACCTTGCTGATTTATGAGTGACAACGAGAAGAGCACGCAAACCGAAGAGCCCAACTTCCGCTACAACGCCGCGCTGGCGCAGGATATCGAGAACAAATGGCAGAAGATCTGGGATGAGAAAGGCACCTTCTGGGCCGCCAACGTCAACGGCGATCTGAAGGACGGCAAAGGTCGCAACGCCGAAGGCCGCACCGCCTACTTTGCCATGGACATGTTCCCATACCCGTCCGGCAAGGGCCTGCACGTAGGTCATCCGCTGGGCTATCTGGCCTCCGATGTGGTGAGCCGTTACCACCGCATGAAGGGAGAGAACGTCCTGCACGCCATGGGCTATGACGCTTTCGGTCTGCCTGCCGAGCAGTACGCCGTCCAGACCGGCCAGCACCCGCGCGTGACCACCGAGGCGAACATCGCCAACATGAGCCGCCAGCTGCACCGCATGGGCCTGAGCTTCGACAACCGCCGTACCTTCGCCACCATCGACCCCGGTTATGTGCGCTGGACCCAGTGGATCTTCTCGCGCATCTACGATTCCTGGTATGACGAGGACGCCACCAACCCCTCTGGTTCCAAGGGCTCCGCACGCCCCATCGCCGAACTCGTTGCCAAGTTTGAATCCGGCGAGAAGGCCATTCCAGGTCACGAGTCCGACGGCAAGAAGTGGGCCGACCTCGACCAGGCCGAACAGCAGGACATTTTGAACGACTTCCGCCTGGCCTATATCTCCAAGTCCCCGGTCAACTGGTGCCCGGGTCTGGGCACCGTGCTGGCCAACGAGGAGGTCACCGCCGAAGGCAAGTCCGAGCGAGGCAACTTCCCGGTTTTCCAGCGTGAGCTGCGCCAGTGGTCCATGCGCATCACCAAGTACGGCCACCGCCTGATCGAGGATCTCGATGGCATCAATTGGCCTGAGAAGGTCAAGCTCATGCAGCGCAACTGGATCGGCGAATCCCACGGCGCTTCCGTGCACTTCACCGTGGTCACCGCCGATGGCAGCAAGGACATGGAAATCTACACCACCCGTCCCGACACGCTGTTCGGCACCACGTTCGCCGTCGTCTCCCCGGAACACCACCTGCTGGAGAACGTACCTGCCGAATGGCCGGCTGATGTGCCCGAGGATTGGAAGGGCGGCTATGCCAACCCGGTCGAGGCAGTGAAGGCCTATCGTTTGGCTGCTGAGGCCAAGACCGCCAAGGACCGCGTTGACGAGGCCGGCGAGAAGACCGGTCTGTTCACGGGCCTGTACGCCACCAATCCGATTACTGGTGCTAAGCTTCCGCTGTTCACCGCTGATTACGTCCTGATGGACTACGGCACCGGTGCCATCATGGCCGTGCCTGGCGGCGACCAGCGCGATTACGACTTCGCCGTGAAGTTCGGCCTGCCGGTCATCTACACCGTCAAGCCTCTGCCTGAATCCGGCGACGACCTAGCCAACTATGAGGGTAAAGCGCCGTTCGTCTCCCATGACGGCATCGTGATCAATTCTTTCGTCGAAGCCACCGCGGCCAAGGGCGACGCTCTCTCCCTCGACGGCCTGCGCGTGGACGACGCCATCGCCAAGGTCAACGCCTGGCTCGAGTCTGCCGGCATCGGCAAGGGCACGGTGAGCTATCGTCTGCGTGACTGGCTGTTCTCCCGCCAGCGCTACTGGGGTGAGCCTTTCCCGATCGTCTACGGCGAGGACGGCACCCCGCATCTGCTGCCGGATTCCGCGCTGCCGATCAACCTGCCCGACGTGCCTGACTATGAGCCGCGCACCTTCGATCCGATGGATGCCGAATCCGACCCGGAGGCTCCGCTGAGCCGCAACGAGGACTGGGTCAAGGTCGAACTTGACTTGGGCGATGGCGTCAAGACCTACTACCGCGACACCAACACCATGCCGAACTGGGCCGGCTCCTGCTGGTACTACATGCGCTACATCGACCCGACCGACACCAAGCACATGGTGGAGAAGAACGAGTTCGACTACTGGATGGGTCCGAACCACAACAAGTATTCGGGTGACGAAGGCGGCGTGGATCTGTACATCGGCGGCGTCGAGCACGCTGTGCTCCACTTGCTCTACTCCCGCTTCTGGCACAAGGTGCTCTTCGACCTCGGTTACGTGGATTCGGCCGAACCGTTCCACAAGCTGTTCAACCAGGGCATGATTCAGGCCTACGCCTACACCGATGACCGTGGCCAGTATGTGCCGGCCGACGAGGTCGTGGAAGGCGAGCCGGACGCTTCCGGAGAACCGACGTTCACATGGAACGGCGAACACGCCAACCGCGAGTTCGGTAAGATGGGCAAGTCCCTGAAGAACATCGTGACCCCGGACTACATGTACGAGAACTATGGCGCCGACACCTTCCGCCTGTACGAGATGAGCATGGGCCCGCTGGATGAGTCCCGCCCGTGGAACACGCGCAACGTGGTCGGCGGCATGCGCTTCCTGCAGCGTCTGTGGCGCAACGTGGTGAACGAGACCACCGGTGAGGTGCACGTGTCCGAGGAAACCCCGGACGAGAAGACCCTGAAGCTACTCAACAACACAATCGCCGAAGTGACCGCGGAAATGGAGGGCATGCGCCCGAACACCGCCATCGCCAAGCTGATTGTGCTCAACAACCACCTGACCGGCTTGAAGGCCGTGCCGCGTGCCGCCGTCGAGCCGCTGATCCTGATGCTCGCTCCGATCGCCCCGCACATCTGCGAGGAAATGTGGAACAAGCTCGGCCACGCCGATTCCCTGTCCGCCGAGCCGTGGCCGGTGGCTGATGAGCGCTACGTGGGTCACGACACCGTGACCGCCGTGGTGCAGATCAAGGGCAAGGTACGCGCCAAGCTCGAAGTGCCGGTCGACATCGACCCGGCCGATCTCGAGAAGCAGGCGCGTGCCGCCGTCGCCGACCGTCTTGGCGGCAAGGAGCCGCGTAAGGTGATTGTCAAGGCCCCCAAGATCGTCTCCATCGTTCCCGCGGAGTGAGTTCGTTCTTGGCTCCCCTCTCTGAGGGGAGCTGGCTCGCGTAGCGAGACTGAGGGGAGCATCAGTGTGCACCCCTCAATGTGGATAACTCCATAAGCTAGAACCACATACCCCGTTCCGGCTGGACAAACGCCCATGAATCCATCAGCGTGGATTCATGGGCGTTTCGCATACCACTCGTGCCGCACGCGCCGCCCGGCGGCTGCACGATCTGGCAGGGCCGGGCGAAGCCATGCCGTCACGCCCCCAACACGGGAGGCATTTCGATGGATATTCGGACCCGCCCCCTCCGCCGCCACAGCCAACAGTCCATGGATACCGGCACGCCGGCGCTGCCGCCGACGCCGATATTCCATCCATGACGACATCTGAACCGACCGTACGGCCCGGCAAACAGCCGTTATCCGATCTCATCGGCGTTCGCTCCACGGATCAGGCCGCCGAAGCGTCCAGAGCGGTGAGAGACAAGCCTCGGATCGTGTTCACCACCGGGCATGCGCTGGCGGTGATCCTGCTGCTGATAGCCGCCCTGGCTATCAGCCTGACCCTGCTGATCCAACAGTCCATGAATCTGGCCGCGATGTCCTACGCTTCGTCGCAAAGCCCCGATGACACGCAATCGGCAGACGTCGATTCCCGAGTTGCCGATCCGGCTCCGACTCCAGCCCCGTCTGCGGTGCCGGAAACGGGAGACGCTTCAGACCCTCAATCCGATCCCACGGCGGCGGAGAATTCCGGCAATGGCGGCGTTGCGGAGAGTGACAATGCCGATACCGGCACGAACGCGGATGACGGCGGACTGATCAACCTCAACACGGCTTCGGCCACGCAATTGCAGGAACTCAAAGGAGTGGGACCGGTCACCGCACAGCGGATCATCGACCATCGCAGTGCAATCGGCCGGTATACGACCGTCGACCAGCTGCTCGATGTGAAAGGCATCGGCATGAAAACGCTGAACAAGATACGAGGGCAGGTGACGGTGTGATGGTTGCGGACAGGATGATACGTGAGCAGGGCAGCCGTGACTGGCGTATGCTGCCGGTGGCCGGGGCGATGTGGGCGGCGAGCCTGCTGGCCCACCTGGCATTCGCATGGCGGATGGAGCATGCCGCGAACGTCGGCGGCGCCAGCGGCGGTTCCGGCACGGATACGGGCAACCCCATGGCAATGGTGTTCGGACGCATGACCGGAACGCCCATGGCAGGCGCCTTCGCCGGCCTGATACCGATTGCCGTATTACTGGCGGTCATAGCGGTGGCGTTCCGTTCCAAACGGTGGTGGGCCGGGGCGGCCGTCATATGCCTCGCAGCATCATGCGTCGGCGGCATAACGGCGATCGCATCGGATACCGTGGCATGGCATGATCCCGCGGCGGTCGCGGCACGACGATCCAGCACATACGGGCAGATGACCATCACGGTGGCCTCGCCGCCGGTCGCGTCGGACCAGCGCGGCTACGGATGCCAGATGGACGTGCGGCTCCATTCCTTGGGTCTAGCCGGGGAACAACGGCCATCCGCCGCCACCGTGCGCGTATACGCGGCGAAATCGCATTGCACGGCGTTGCATAGGGGAGCGGAATACCGGGTGTCGGGCTTGCTGCAGCAGGCCAGATACGGGCGTCTGCCGCTATGGCTGCTGGTCGAGGATACATGGCCGGTGACGCGGGTTCGGCCGCCGCCTGCGCACACCGCTCTGATTCACCGTATGCAGGAGGCGTTCTTCACCGTGACCGGACGCTTGTCCGATCAGGGCCGTGTGCTGGTCCCCGGCCTGACGATGGGCATTCTGGGACAGGACCACGTCGAAGCGGATGCCGGCATCACGCCGATCAATGGTACGTATGCGCGCACCCTTGAAGACCGGTTTCGCAGGTCCGGCATTATGCATCTGATGGCGGTGTCGGGCGGCCATTTCATCGTGGTGGCCGGTCTGATCCGCAGACTGTGCATGCGTCTGCTTATGGACCGCCGTGCGGCCGCCGTAATGATCGCCATCGCCTATCTGGCATTGGCGTCGGCGGTGTTCCCCAGCGATTCGGTCACCCGTGCGCTCATCATGGGACTGCTGGGATCGGTGGCCTATGCGATGGGCCGGCGGGTCCAGGCGCTCAGCGCATTGTGCTGGACGGTGATGGGCGTGCTGGCGGTGGATCCTGGCATGTCGCAAAGCTATGGTTTCGCGTTGTCCGCGTCCGCCGTATTGGGCATCGTACTGTTCTCCGGGCGGATCAGCGACGTTCTGTCGCGGTTGCTGCCAGACATGATCGCGGACATGCTGGCGATGACCATGGCGGCGCAGTCACTGACCTTGCCAATCCAGGTGCTGATGGAACCGGAACTGCCGTTGCTGTCCATTCCCGCCAACCTGCTGGTCTCCCCGTTCGTGAATATGGCCACGATCGCCGGTCTGATGGCGCTCGCCTGCGCATGGTACATGCCATGGCTCGCCGGGGTGTTCGCCCGAATCGCGTCCGCGGGCACTCTGGTCATGGAACGGGTGGCATTATGGCTGGGAGGCAGCGATATGGCGGCCATGCCATGGGCGGACGGCATATGGGGAGCCGTGCTGATCCTTATGGCGGAAATCGGCCTGACCATGCTGCTGGTGCATGGCGGCAGGCATGTGCAACGATTACGTCGGCGTGGCACGGATCCCGTCGCGGACCGTTTCGGATCATCATGGCGTATCCGTTTGAGCCTGTGGGTGCAGGAATCCCTCCGTCTGTTCTCCGGGGACCCTCACTAGACCGGTCATCCGGCCAGCATATCTCCCGGTTGTTCCCACTGTCCTGTTGACGGTGGGAACAACCGGTCTTCCCGCGAGCCGATCAGTGCTGTCTGAGCTGCGAGGAGAGCATCCAGCCGTGCGAGAATGCGTAATGGTCGCCGACCTGGGATGGGTCCTTGAGCTGGTACCGGTCGCTGGCGGTGCCGCCATCATCATCCCATGTGGCGTCCATGAGCAGCCATTGGCCGTCAACGCTCACATAGTTCCAGGCGTGCGAGGACTTGGAACTGGACACGGAGCCGGTGACCACGCGGGTGTCGAGTCCCGCGGCCTTGGCCAACGCCTGATAGCCATACGCATAGGCCAGGCATACGCCCTTGCCGTTCACCATGCCGAGCGGGCTCCACGCATCGGGATAGCTCGCGATGGCGCCCGTATTGTCGAAGGCGTTGCCGCTACCATAGTCGACTGCGGCGAACGCATCGTAGTCATAGGACATGTGGGCGGCGAGGAACTGGTCGATGGCGATGGCCTTGTCCCGGTCCGAACCGGAGGTGATGCTGGGCTTGGCAGCGTCCACAAAGTCGGCGAGCTGCTTTTGGCGGGCCTGATAGTCGTCCGGGTACTTGACCCACATCACGGTCTTGCCGCCCTGTTTGCGCACGGTGTAATCCACGCAGCCGCTGTCCACGCAGACATACGGGTTCTGGTAGGTCAGCTCCTCCATGACATCGTCGGAGTCGAGATTCCAGTCGGTGGAATACTTGGTGATGTCGATGACCTGATGGCCGTTCAGGATGTTATTGGCCAGATAGGTGCCGTAGTCGGTCGACGCGAAGATGAAATACGGGGACTTGCTGTTGTCCGAGTCGATCTTCTTCGTGTCATATCCGGACCAGTCGACGTTATTGTCCACCGCGTTCAGACGGTCGAGCAGACCACCCGCCTTGGGCAGCGCCTGGATCGCGGCCTGGGTGATGCGCGGGAATTCGGCGGTCAGGTCACCCTCATACCAGAGGTTGGCGCTGTCGGATATCTTGGTGCCGGGCGCCGAATAGGTGAAATGCCAGGAGTTGGGCTGGCCGGTGGGCTGCAGGTCGCTGAACTTGCTGGGCACGGGCACCGTGGCGCCGTCGGCCATCTGCACGAACGTGTAGACGTAGGCCTGCATGTCCTCTTCAATGGTGTTGTCTTCGCCGAAAACGCCCTTGAGCCCGTAGGCCCACTGGTTGATTTGCGCCTGTTGGGCGACCCCGACGGGAATGGAGGGAACGATGTCATTGGCGTCGGTGGCGCGCCAGCGGCCCTCATGCTTGTTCTCGTCCACGGCCATGACCACGAAATACAGTTTGCCGGCCAGCGACGGGCTCCAAGTACCGCCCGTTTCCTTCATGATGTCGGCGCAGTATTCGCTGGTATCGTTCTTGCAGCTGTCGAGCTGGTCCTGGGTGTAGCGGGCCAAGTCCTGGAACGCGTAGTTCTGGTCGAGCACGGCATTGTCGACGTCATCAAGGCCGGTCTTCTTTTTCTCATGATCGGGTTTGTCGTAGTCGTCGGACAGCAGCGTGGTCTTGGTGGAGGAGCCGATCTTGGTGATGGTGCTGTATCCCTCCCTGTAGTCGTCGGTATCCGGCGCGCCGATCGGCGCCTGTGTGATGTACGTGTACACGTTGTACGATGTGGCGCCCTCGACGGCCTGCCAGCTCAGGTCCACGCCGCCGGTGGCGTTGATGGTGGGCTTGACGCCGCGTACGGCGGCCAGTTGGGCCGAGTTCGTCGGATCTTTCACCATGAAGAACTGGACGATGGGCTTGGCCAGTTTTTTGCCGTCCTCGCCCATGTACTGCACGCAGTAGTAGCCGTCGGACGGCAGGAAGCCATGCTCCGCGCCGATCTCGTCGCCATGCTGCATGTACTTGGGAATATCCATGAGACCGCCCACGTCGACGGTGCCGCTGCCCTCCTTATCGCCTATGGGCATACCGGCGAAGACGCTGACGGGAACGGGCACCGACAGCGAGGCGTCCTGATACACCTTGGCGATGTCATCCACGGCCACCTCGGCGCCCTCAAGCTTGTCTCCCTGCACTTTGGCCGGATTCTTGAGCGTAAGCCGGAACTCGTAATAGGTGTCCACGGCGATCGGGTCGCGCAACTCATACTGGTCACGGGGAACGCTGGCGTACGCTTCCTCCGCACTCGGCAACGAGACATCCTTGCCGCCCACGAATTGATATGCCGCGAACAGGCCGCCGGCGACCAGCGCTACGACCGCCGCAATGATGATGGCGATGATCCACCAGCGTGGTTTGCGCTTGGTGGCGGCATGCTGCTGATACGGGCCGGGCTGCGGGGGATACGGCTGCTGGTACATAGGCTGTTGGGGCCGAGGCTGTCCGGGAACCTGCTGTGGATAGACGGGTTGCGGAGACTGTCCGGGAACCTGCCGCTGATAGACCGGCTGCGGAGTGCCGGGATAAGGCGCCTGCGGGTATACGGGCGGTTGATATGGTGTCTGACCATACGGCGCGGGCTGTGGCGGATATGCCGGCTGCTGCATGGGATATGGAGGTTGCTGCTGCATATACGGCGGATACTGCGGCTGTTGTTGCGGTTGCGGTTGCTGTTGGGGTTGTTGATTCTGATCTGCTGGTGCCGGTTGCTGGCCGCCGTTTGGGCTGACACTACCACCTTGTGGTTCACTCACAGGAGTCCCTTCTCTCAATGCGCTTGGAGCAAAAGTCTAATAAGGTCATGCGCTCTTGCCAAGAGAACGGCGAAGACCGACCGGTATTCGACCATGGGGAGACAGGCATTGTCCAACCTGTGTGGCGAGATGGGGGGCATGGCGAAAACAGCAGCGAACGCACCGGTGAAAGTGGTGCCCGGAGGCGACTCGTACCTGAACGACGCGCGCACCAGGGAACTCTGCGCACAGGCGCTCAAAGCCCGGCCCGATGCCGAACTCATCGAGCTTGACGCCACCACTGCCGACCAGTACGCCTTCGATGAGGCGGTCAGCCCATCGCTGCTGTCCGATGTGGCCGTGGTCAAGATCGCCAGCCTGCAGAACGCCGACGAGAAGCTGGCCGAGGCTCTGGTCTCCTATACCAAGCATGCCGTCAAGGATCCGGACAATTCCAGCATCGTCATCTGCCAGCACGAGGGCGGCGTCAAGGGGCGCAAGATCATCGACCAACTGACCAAGGCGGGCGCTCGCAAGGAGGACGTGCCCGACCTCAAAAAACCGGACGCCCAGCTGAACTTCGTACTCGGCGAATTCGAGAAACGCGGCCGCCGCGTCGAGCCGATGGCCGCCCAACAGCTCGTCTCCGTGCTCGGCGGCAAAACCGGCGAGCTCGCCGCCATGTGCAGTCAGCTGTGCTTCGACTTCGATGACAATCCCATGGGCCTTGACCGGGTCAACCAGTATCTGACCGCCAACCCGCAGGTCACCGGTTTCGCCGTGGCGGACAAGGCCGTGGAGGGCAAGACCGCGGAAGCCATCGTCATGATGCGCGCGGCCGTGGAACAAGGCACTGATCCCATCGCGTTGATCGGCGCGCTCGCCATGAAGCTCAGAACCATCGCCAAGGCATCGGCGGTACGGTCCGGCACGATATCGCAGGCCGAAGCCAAAACCAATCCGTGGGTGCTCAAGAACGCGATGCGCCAGCTGTCCGGCTGGACCTCGGCGGGGCTTGCACACTGCATTCGCATGCTCGCCTGGGCGGACGAGCAGAGCAAGACGAACGGCGGCGACCCATTGTATGCGTTGGAACGCTGTATTGAAGACATCAGCCATAAAGGACGATAAGACGAATCATGACCACACACGAGATTGAAGCCCCCACCAGCGAAGCCATGCGCGATCTGGGCAAACGCATAGCAGGACTGGTCCATGGCGGCGATGTACTGTTGCTTTCCGGCCCGCTCGGTGCCGGCAAAACCACGTTCGCCCAAGGATTCGGCGCGGGACTGTCCATAGACGAGCCCATCGTCTCACCCACGTTCACCATCGCCCGCGAGCTCGACGGACGATTCGCCGACGGTGCCCCCGCCCATCTGGTGCACGTGGACGCCTACCGTCTCGGCGGTTCGTCCTATGCGCCCGGCCAGGATGCCGTCGGCCGGCTGCTGGACGAACTGGAATCGTTGGGCCTTGACGAAGAACTCGAGGATCCCGGCGAGAACACGGTGGTACTCATGGAATGGGGCGAGCAGATGGCCACCGCCCTGGCTCCGGAACGATTGGAAATCCACATCGACAGGCCTCTCGATATGGCCGGCGCGGCGGTCTCCGGCCCGGACGGCGAACTGACCAGCGAGGGCGCTCGCACCGTCACGTTCGTGCCGGTGGGCGCGCGATGGGCCTCGTTCGACCTACGATAAGCCTCCCATAGACTCCTCGATGTACACTCTCTAGAGGCTTTTACTACTAGGAGGATTCATGGGTTGCACGCTGGTGATCGACACCTCATTCGGCTCGACGGTCGGCATTGTGGGGCGCGAGCCCATTGTGGAGACCGATTCGCGCACCCATGTGGAGAAGCTGCAGGTCAATATCGCGCGCGCGGTCGAAGAGGCCGGCCTGGCCCCCACCGATATCGAGGAGATCGTCGTGGGCATCGGTCCGGCGCCGTTCACCGGCCTGCGCGCTGGCATCGTGGCCGCCAAGGCACTGGCCTTCGCCACCGGGGCCAAGCTCGTCGGACAGAACGTGCTCGACCCGCAAGGCGAGATGATGAGCTTCGTACTGGATGGCGACGAATCGTTCGACGGCATCGATTTTCTGGCGGACGTGCCGCGCTTGGGCTTGCATCAGTCGGATGGTGACGATTCGGACGCCGAGGCCAAGGAGCACGAGCTCGACCGCCATGTTACGCTGTGCATCAACGATGCGCGCCGCAAGCAGCTGTACTTCTCGCTCAACCACGGCAGCATCAGCCTGCCGGACGAGGAGGCCGCGGAACGACGCTGGATCGAGATGGACATCGACTATCCGGAGCATATCGTCGAACGGGTGAACGCGGCGCTCGCGGAATACGGCGAACGTAACGGCGTCAGCTACGTGGTAGACGTGGCCGGCCACGGCGCGGCTAAATACGCGTCCGTCTGGCAGGGATTGCGCGTGCTGGGCTCCGTGGCGGACGGATCCATATTGGATGCCGGGAAAGCCGGGCTTGCCACCTTTGCGGCCACCGCACTGAGCCGCGAACTGCGCGGCGACAGGGACGTGCCGGTCGAACCGTTGTACCTGCGCCGCCCGGACGCCGAAGTGCCGAACCCGCTGAAGCACGTGCTCGGCCATGCCGGTGCCGATAAGGCGTGAGACGGGTTGATTCGATGATTGTTGACATCACTGCCGTAAGTCGTGATCTTGCGGTTCACTCCATCGCACAGTTGGAAGGCGAACTATTTGGCCGTGGCGCGTGGAACGAGAACATGGTGCGCGAGGAACTGGATGCACCCACCCGCACATATCTGCTCGACGTGTTTGGCGAGACGGAACAGACTGTTGTTCGCGGCTACGCCGGCTTCTGGTACGACGGCGAGGACGCGGAACTCATGACCATTGGTGTGGGCAAGGCGCACCAACGGCAAGGCATCGCTGCCGCGTTGCTCAAGACGCTGATTGACAAGGCGAAACGGCAGGGCGCCGCGCGCATGCTGCTCGAAGTGCGCGTGGACAACGAGCCCGCGCTGGCTTTGTACCAACGCTTCGGTTTCGAACGTATGGGATTGCGCAAACGGTACTATCAGCCCGAAGGCATTGACGCGTACACCATGAGCCTGGACCTGAAGCCGAGGATCGTGGGCTTTGCACCGGCGCAGACGGTATCAACACGAACGACATCGGGTGCGAGCGGCGCGGGCACGGAACATGCGTCGAACGATACGAACACATTGAACGAGAACACTACTACGAACGGAGAAGCACGATGAGCGAACCGGTTGTACTGGGCATTGAATCCACCTGCGACGAAACCGCAGCCGCCATCGTACGCGGCCGCGAACTGCTCTCCAATGTGGTGGCCTCCTCCATGGAGGAACACGCGCGGTACGGCGGCGTGATTCCCGAAATCGCCTCCCGCGCGCACGCCGAGGCCTTCGTTCCGTGCGTGTCCAAGGCGCTCGCCGACGCGAATATGACGTTGGCTGACGTGGACGCTATCGCCGTGTCCGCCGGCCCCGGACTGGCCGGCTGCCTGGCCGTGGGCGTCTCCGGCGCCAAAGCGCTAGCGTGGGCGGCGAACAAGCCGATCTACGGCATTAACCACGTGATCGGCCACATTGCCGTCACCCAGCTGCAGTTCGGCCCGTTCCCCAAAGACACGCTGGCTCTGATCGTTTCCGGCGGCCACACCTCGTTGCTGCACGTGGAGGACATGCCGCGCAAGATCGACGTGGTGGGCACCACGCTGGACGACGCGGCAGGGGAGTGCTTCGACAAAGTTGCCCGTCTGCTCGGCTTCCCCTATCCGGGCGGCCCGCACATCGACCGTCACGGCCAGAACGGCGACCCGCATGCCATTAAGGTCCCGATGGGCTTGACCCAGGGCAAGGCCGGTGCTGCACACCCATACGATTTCAGCTTTTCCGGCGTCAAAACCGCTGTCGCCCGCTGGGTGGAAAGCGAACAGGCCGCCGGCCATGAGATTCCAGTGGATGACGTGTGCGCTTCCCTAGCCGATTCCGTGGCCACTGTGCTGGCGCGCAAGGCCATGCGCGGCTGCCGGCAGTATGATTCCAACACGCTGATCGTGGGCGGCGGCTTCTCCGCCAACTCGCAGCTGCGCGCCAAACTACTCGAATTCGGCGAGAATTACGGTGTCGACGTCCGCATCCCTCAGATCAAGCTCTGCACCGACAACGGTGCCATGGTCGCCATGCTCGGCGTGAACCTGGTCGAAGCCGGCGTGGCACCCAGCGCCCCCGACTTCCCAATCGACTCCGCCATGCCCCTGACCAAGGTCTCGATGTGATAACGAATCATGCGCGACATGCATGACACGCATGTAAGTTGTATTTTCCTCAGGTACGTGTAGACTATGTGACTTGTGCGCGAGAGAAATCTTAAGCACAAAACAACTTATTCCTGCGTAGCTCAGTTGGCAGAGCATCCGACTGTTAATCGGACGGTCGCTGGTTCAAGCCCAGCCGCAGGAGCTCACCTGAAGCCACCGGCGTGTCGCCGGTGGCATTCTTGTTTCCCGTCATCTGATTTATTTGATCCAGTTGAACGCGCAGTGCGATCGCTTGGCGTTCGATCTCCATCTTCATGGCACTGTCATCAAGTAGTTTTTCAATACTTGTATCGAGGCTCTGGGCAACATTGACCGCGCTAATCAGAGACATTGAATGCTAGGCCGCATCTGTCAGGTGAGACAAGCGGCACTATATTCACGTGAGAAAATACCGGTCGGCGGTACCACGATGCGCGCCGATCGCCATTCAAACGAGGACAGTCATGGACCGTCACGGGTTCGCCCGCTACGAGCCCTTCACGATTCAGAAACCCTACATTATTCTACGGAATCTGTCACTTCTGCAGATTCGGCATTCCGGCCTTATACCAGAGCACCGCGATACCAACACGTTCTTTGACATCGAGCTTGGCAAGAGACCTACTAACCGCCTTTTTGACTGCCTCCAGTTGCATTCCGAGACGCTGAGCAATTTCAGCGTTAGTCATTCCTTCGCTGACCAGTGCTGAGACTTCGAATTCGCGAGGTCCCAATGAATCGAATTTACTTCTGATGGCCAGAGTATCAGCATTGATGCTGACGTTGGGAACCCCTCGGCGAATCACTTCCTTTGTAATCCGTGGTGTGAGTATGGCGTCTCCATCGTACACCGAGTGAATGGCCCGACACAGGTCCTTAGTCTTAACGTCCTTAAGCAAGAATCCCGAAGCTCCGGCGCTCAATCCCCCAAACGCATAGCTATCCTGATCGTATGTGGTTAAAATCAGGATACGTATTGAAGGATATAACTGTTTGATTCTTGCCGTGGCATCGAGCCCATCCATAACAGGCATGCGAACATCCATAAGAATGACGTCAGGGAGGCTCTGCCCATGTAATTGCAGTGCCGCAAGAATATCAAGGGCATCCTGTCCATTCCCCGCCTGCAACGTCATGCGAAGCGCAGGATCTTTCATGACCATGAGCGAAAAACCCATTCTGGTCGGCTGCTGATCGTCCACGATCATTACGTTAATCATCGTTTCCCTCCTGCACAGGAATATATGGACGTTTTTGCTGTGGAATAATGGCTGAAACAGTCCACCCCTGCCCTGATGATGAGCCATAGTGAAGGTGCCCGCCGACCCGCGTAACTTCAGTCACTAGGCCAGCAAGCCCGAAACCGGTCCCCTTAGCGCGGTTATCTTTGTTCAGCGTTGGCTTACCATCATCACGCACTGTTATATGGAGTTCCCCATTATCCAGATGATCCCATGAAACCACAATTCGCGTTATATCTTTCCCATGGCGCATTGTGTTTGTGACAGCCTCACGACTCACTCGGAAGCATAAATCAGCTTGGGCTAGATCGTCTGGACGCCTTCCTGTCTCGGTCAGAATGGCGGCGATTCCAATATCACGAGCATGTTGAAGAATCGGGTTTATATCATTCCAGCTGCACAGTTCCACCGTTCCTGTTTTTGTTTTCCGTAACGTCACCGGAGATGAAAGTTTCCGTACCGCCTCGCGTGTATCACCTAGACTTTGCCGAGCTAAGTTATTGATACTCTTTATAGCGCCTTCCACCGGCTCCTGTGTCAATCCCTCCAAGCCTTCAGTAAGTGCAATGATAGCGGTGAGATTATGGCCCACGCTGTCATGCAGTTCGGCTGCGACGTCCGCCCGCCGACGTTCTTCATCGCGTTCCTGTTCCAATTCCAGGCTTCGTTGCTGTTGAGCTTCCACCAAGGCCGCTCCCTTCCGCCGCTGACTGATGTTGCGCGACCAAAGAGCTAAAATAGCGGTCATCGACGCAAGGAGGGACTCGGGCAGAAGTATATCAGTCTGCAAGGCGGGGAAGGTCGCAATCCAGAGGCCGCAAACGATTGACAATCCCGACAAAACCATTCCCGCAATGGCACGTTCAGCGGTCGCGGCCAAGGCTGTAGACGTGTAGACGGCAAACAAGAGAGGCAACATCAGATATGGCTCCGCTTGAATCAAGCAAGCGCATAGATACAATCCGCATATGGCACACAAAATAGCGAACGGCATTCTGATACGGAACAACAGCGCCACAACAGATAAGGCACATAGGATGGCGAGTACGGGGATTCCCCATTGATGCTCCAACAGTTTCATGGCTGCCGAATCGCCCCCGCCATGGGTGAATACGATTCTGGTGAGCATCATCACGTCGTAGCATAGGCACAGTATCGGCGCGATTATGCGCGCGACCGGGCTGGACCGCCAGAACGCGGCCACGTGGCCGATTAGGCCGGTAACCGCGTGGCGCTTGTCGTTTCCGGTTTTTGCGGTCATGCGATTCTCCTTCCCTGGGTGCTGCCCCATCCGTGTTGAAGCGTATCGCATGTGGCCTGTGCTGTATGGCGTGTATGCGGTTAGATGAACTTCCAAAGAAGTTTTCCGTTGTCAGTCGGATTCCTACTGGTTGATGAACATGAGGAAGATGAGCATGCCGCCGGCGGCAGTCAGGCCTGCGGATAGGAGTATCGCGATTGTACTGACGATTCTGTGTCCTCCCGCCTGTTCGGGATAGGTGACGATCGCGATGACGAGCGAAGCGATGAGGCATACGAAGTCGATGATGACGAGGATGTTCCTGACCCAGCCCGTCGTGTAGAGGTGGATGCCGAGCAGCTGGGGCACGAGCGTGCACAGAAGGGGAAGGACGGCCAATGCGAGGCTGGCGCAGCCGCCCCATGTCCGCCCGCCGTCCGGCGGTGCCGGCGTATATGCCGGTTGCTGGTTTGGGTATTGGGATGTGTTTGCCATGGTCATTGCTCCTTGGATGTGAGGTTCACGGTGCCGGTGAATTGGTCGCCGGTGACGTAGATGTAGAAGCTGGTGCCTGTGACGTTGTAGGTCTGGTCGATTTTGCCGTTCGTGGCGGGCACGGGTCGTTTCGTGTCGCTGCCGTTGGTCACGAGGATTCTGCCGGTGCCGGATGTGCCTGTGATGGTGCCGTTCAGGTGGATGCTGGCCTTCTTGCCGGTGCCGCCGAATACGGCCTCCTCGCCGGTGAACTTGCTGTAATCGGCCTTGTAACCGCCCGTGTAGGAGTCGCCGTCTTGGGTGCGTATGCCTTGGAGGTTCCTGTCTCCGGCCACGCCGATGCCGGTCGAGCAGCCGGTGAGGATGATCGCGGCGAGGGCGGCGATCAGCACGGCGATGACGCGGCGCGGCAGGCGTATGGACTGTTCGCTGTTGTGTGGCGCGTTGTGTTGTTCGTCGTGTCGTTCGTTGTGTTGGCTGGTGGTGTGCATGATGAAGCCTTTCCATGGTGTTGGGTGGCGGGCTCCCGCAGGTGAGGGGAGCCCGTGGACGGTTGCTCAGACGGCTTGTTTGGCGAGCCGGTGGAAGATCAGGGCGCTGATGGCGGTCCAGATGGCGGCGGCGGTCGTGGAGGCGAGCATGGATGCCGGGCTGGCGATGTTCGCGAGGTCGCGGGCGGCGGAGGCGCTGGTGATCAGGGCGAGCGGATACGGCCCGGCGATGGCCGGGGCGGCCAGGCTCAGCGCGCATCCGCCGATGGTCAGGACCATCATCACGCTCATCGTGCCCGCGAACGATTCGGCCTTCGCGCTCACGGCCTGCGTGAGCGTCATGATCGCCCATACCGACAGGGTCAGCGGGATACCGCGCAGCAGGAACGGGCCGAGCTGCGCGAGGTCGAATCCGGCGGCGAAGCGTCCGACGAGGATGAACTCTGCCTCGAACACGAGGACGGTCAGCGCCGAAGCCGCGAGCCCGTGCAGCATCTTGCCGGCGATCGCCGCGTTCACGGTGCCGGCGGCGTTCAGCCGCTGCCAGTTGCGGCCTCGATGCTCGTTGGCTTCGACCTGCGCGGCGAACGCGGCCACAAGCACCGGCATGAACACCATGCTCGGCAGGAGGATCGCCTGACCCCAGATCGCGGCCCAGGTCACGCCCTGCCTGGCGAACTCCGCCTGGTAGCCGGTGTACTGGCTCCACCCGTTGAACATGCCGATCGCGTCGAACAAGACGGTCACGATCCAGTACCACAGGTTGCCGGCCTTGCGCGTCTCCCAGCGGAACGCCGCCCACACGGACGGCCTGCGGCGTCCCGCCGCATGCGCGCGGGGCATCGCGGCATGGCTCGGGCTGGCAGCTGGATTGGCGGCCGGGTTGATTGCCGGATTGGTTGCCGGGTTCACTGCGTTTGCGTGTGTCATCGTCTTGACTCCTTCACCTTGACCACGACCATGCTGACCAGCGTCCAGCCGAGGAACGCCATGGCCGCGGAGGCCACGGCCATCCACGGGCGCGCGGCGAGCAGCATCGTGGCGTTGCCGCCCGCATCCACGGATCTGACGAACGGGCTCGCGGCCGAACTCAGGCCGGCCGGGAACAGCCAGCCAAGCGCGGGTCTGTTCATCGCACCCAGGCCGGAGCCCAGCACGCCGGCGATGACGCCCAGACCCAGGCCGATGGCCTGCTTGTCGATCATCATCGAGAACATCAGCTGGACCGCGCTCGTGGCCGTCGCGGACAGGAAGCCGGTCAGGGCCGGCACCCACACCAGCGCGGCGAACGAGCCGGCCACCGTGAAGCCAAGGGCCTTCGCCGCGATCGGCACCCACAGCAACGGGATCAGGAAGCAAAGCCCCACGCCGGTGCCGGCGACGATGAGCTTGCCCACGAACCGGGCCGCGTCCGACTGGCCGAACGACAGCCATGTGAGGTTCATGCGCTCCGAGGTCTCCAGCACGGCGATGCGGCTGGTCAACAGGGCCGCCAGAATCGGGGCCAGCAGGCTCACGACCTGATAGACCTCGCCATCGGCCAACGCGGCCGACCTCAACGCCGGGACGGGACTGCCGGCGCGTTTCATGAACGCCATGCCCGCCCACGCCGAAACCAGCAGCATCATGCCCAGCAGCATCCACCAGAACGACGAGCCCCGCACCTTCAACAACTCCAGACGCGCCAGCGTGAACGGGCTGCCGGTCTTCGCGCGGGGGCGCGGCGGACGGCGGCCCGTCGCCGCGAACACTGCCGCGCCGCTCATCGTGCGCCTCCGTCCGCCGCCGCGAACGCCGCCCGACCCGCAGCCTGCCGGATCGGCAACGGACGACGCGGGGATGCGTGCGCGGATGCGCGTGCGGCGTCGGAATCCATGGCATTTTGCGCCTGATGAGGCGTGGGCTCGCGGCTCTGCGGGCTTTCGATCAGTTCGAGGAACGCCTGCTCCAGCGTCTTGCGCTCGGAGGCGACGCGATAGACCGCGACGCCCTGGCCGACGAGCTGCGTGATCAGGGTGCCGATCCGCTGGTCCGGCAGTTCCGGCAGGCGCAGCACGCCGCCATCCCTGCCTGGCAGCCACCGGTAGTCGATCCGGTCCGAGCCCAGCATCGCCGCCGCGAGCTTCGGGTCGGAGACACGCAAATCGATGTGCCCCTCCTCGCGCAGACTGTCGAGCGAACCCTGATACAACAGGCGGCCGGCCGCGATGACGCCCACGACCGGCGCCATCTTCTCGATCTCGGAAAGGATATGCGAGCTGATGATCACCGTGATGCCCTGTTCGCGGCTCAGACCCATGATCATCTCGCGCACCTCGACCACGGCCTCCGCGTCCAGCCCGTTCGTCGGCTCGTCCAGCAACAGGAGCTCCGGCTGCGAGATCAACGCCATCGCGATGCCCAGCCGCTGCTTCATCCCCAGCGAGTAGTCCCTCGCCTTCTTGCCCTCATGGCCGGCCAGACCGACCTGCCGCAAAATCGCGGGCGCGGCCGAACCCGGCAGATTCAGGTAATCGGCCACCATACGGCAATTATCCAGACCGCTCAACCCCGGGTAGAAGCTCGGCCCCTCGATCATCGAACCGACCCGGCCCGCCTGCAACCTGTGCCGGCCACCCACCTTCTCTCCCAACATCCACATATCGCCGCTCGTGGCCGAGGCCAACCCAAGCAACAGCTTCATCGTCGTGGACTTGCCCGCACCATTCGGCCCCAGCAAACCATACACGCCATGCGCCGGCACGTTCAGATTCAACCCGTTCACCGCGAGAAAATCCCCATACCGCTTCACCAGCCCGCGCGTCAGCACCGCACTCGACGCCGGATCAGCCGGATGCGCTGTATATTGTATTGTCATTATCGTCCTCCAAAATCCGTCACCATACCGTGGCATTTACAATGAAAACTCGTTACGCGCGATACCTCAATGAATGAGAGCGGATGTGTACTCTCGGGAGGACATTCCTTCTGAGTTTGCACCGACATGCGATGGAGGTAGGGATTCGAGGCTGCTGTCAAATTTTTCCTACGTGCGCTGGTATAGGGCTTTCGTTCATGTCCGTGGCCGTTATCCACAGGCCGTCCTGCGTAAGCCCGTAGCGTTCGCGCAGCATGTCGAACGTGTGCAGGCCCTCGCGCATCGCTGCCCGGTATTCGTCGTCGTCCGCCGCGCTGTTGAGGTTGGCGGCGATGGCGAACGCTTCGGATACGAGGCGTTCCATGTCGTGCGTGGATAGATTCTCGGGGTGTCTTTCGCGTCCGGCATCGAGGAAGGGCGGGCGGTTCTCCATCGCGGCGCGCCATTCCTGGACGGCGAGGCTGCGGCTTCTGGCATCGTCCGCCCAGTCGTCGCGCAGTCGTTTCAATCGCATGTCGTCGCCGAGTTCGAAGGCGTTGAACCGTTCTATCCACCCATCCGTGCTATGCCACGTGATCCGGTAGCCGACCACCTGGCCGGGGTCGGTGAACGAGTCTTTGGCGGTTCCCTTGCGCAGCCTGGGGTCGATGGAGAAGCCTTCCCTGCGCACGCGGCGTATGAACTCGTCCTCGCTGCGCGACGCCTTGGCGCACGTGGTCATTGCCGTTGGCGGACAGTCCGTGGCGGACCGCGAGCCATGTGACGCCCTGATCGTCGTCGCCGTCGATGATGTTCATGCGCGTCAGATAATCGCGGATGACGGCCTCCCATTCCTGATCGGTCAGTATGCCCTGGCCGGCCTTGATGGCGAGCGAGCAGTGCCACACGCGCTTCCTGCCATGCTCTCGTTCGGGGTTGTTCTTGCCTCGCATGTCGGGCGGGAACGGATCGTCCTTGCGTTCCCTGACGCGGTAGCGTCGGTCGAACCTGCGGCCTATCCCTGCATACGACGCCGCTGGCTTGCCATCCATGTCAAACGAGGGAAACATGTCGCCGCTCGCGCACACGAGATGCTGGTCGGTGTGTTCATTGCGCCGTCCCTTGCCGAACAGGTAGCGCACCGGGCCGGCCGGGTCCGAACCCCTGACGATATTCGGTATCATACGATGATTCTCCGCCCGCGCGCCCGGCACGGCGGCGCATGGCGTCTATGAGAGATATGCGTCCTTTGCTGGCACGGCCACTTCGATAGAATTATCGGAAACGGATAAGGAGCTTTGATGGAACCGGTGAGGAACGATACGACGACGGATAGGCGCACGGCCGTGGACCTGGCGAAGCGGCTGCTGGTCGATTCGATCTGGCGCACCGCCAAGATCGAGGTTGATGGCGTCACCTTCCCCGACACGCAGGAAATCTTCGACGGGCGCGCGCCCGAGGGTATGAGCGTGGACGATATAGTCACGGTGAACAACATCAAGCGCGCGTGGAGATTCCTGCTCGAGAACATCGACTATCCGGTCGATTGGCAGTACATCCGCGAATACAACCGCATCATCGGCGAAGGCCTCGTGCGCGACGCCGGCCGCTTGCGTGAATACGGCGTGAGGATCGGCGGCACGGGATGGGTGCCGGAGATTCCCGCCGTCGAATCCTCACAGGAAAGGGTTCGCGGCATCCTGGAGGAGTCAGAAGGGGAGGACACTGCGATGCTGCTGTTCGGCGCGGTCACGCGGGGACAATGGTTTTCGGACGGCAACAAGCGCACCGCGCTGATGGTTGCCAACCACCAGCTCATACACGACGGCATCGGCGTCTTCTCGATCCCTCCCGAAGACAAGGCGCAGTTCGTCTCCATGCTCCTGCGCTACTACGAGACGGGCGACTACTCCCGGCTCTCCGATTGGCTCTCACAGAACGCCGTCGGCCATGTGCCCGGCGGGCTGACTCTGGCCCAATCGTCTGGGATCGTGGAAAAGACGAATGATGCCGTGAACGGGATGGGCATCGTGCCCGGTGTTCCCCTCGACGGCCTCGATGGAGGTTCCGGCTTACTGAGGTGACGTGTGCAAACGGGAGAACGCCGCCGACGCGCTCGCCGACTTGCAGGCATGGGTGGGCGAACCGTTCGACGCCGCAGGCCGACGCTACGATGGCGGCAAGGAATCCGTGGACCGCTTCTGGAAGGATCTGAAAACCGATCAGGGCATGTCGGTGGAACCCCGATACGTTGAACTGGCGTTCGGATGCCCTCCCATCGAATGGGATATCGATATGAGGGTAAGGGACTTCGCCGACCGCATGGGCGACGAATATACGAGCCTGTACGAGCAGGACACGACCGGCATCAAGGGCGGTGATTTCGAACGTTTCGGCGCGTTCGCGGACAATCACCTCGACTTCATGCGCGCCCTGACGAAGGCCAGGGGCATGGATCCCATCAGCCGCGACCGGGAGATCGGCGCATTCCTCAACACATTCGACAAGCTCGCCGCAATGCCCGAACCATCACCGGCGGCACAGGAAAAGGACGATTTTTCTGCCGGCGTATGCGATCCGGCCGGCAGCATGACTCCCATGCGCGTTTCTCTCTGGCCGGCAACCAGCCCAAATTCACGCTCGCGCGAATCGGCGACCGATGGGCGTGGCCCAACGCGGCGATACCCCCGACGCATATCTTCAAACCACCCGAACAGGGCACGGCGGATGCCGATATCGTTGAGGCCGCCTCGAACCGGCTGGTCAGGCTATGCGGTTTGGAATCCTCCAAGGCCGGGGTCATGGAGTTCGCCGGCGAACGCACCTACGTGATCGAGAGATTCGACCGTCGTCCATTGGAGAACGGGAAAGTGGCCCGGTTGCATACGGAGGATTTCTTTCAATCCCTTGGCCTGCCCCCGGAACGGAAATACACGGTGAAGGCGAAGGACGTGCTGCACATGCTTCACCGGGCCGATCCGGCCGACGGGCTCTGCTATTCATGGATAGCCCAGCTCGCTTTGAACGTGTCCGTCGGGTTGCAGCGGGCGAGTCCTCGTTTCATGCCCCATTGGTAGAAGACCTTGACGCAGCTGCGCACTCCGCGTCTGCCTTCGGTGCCCATGCCGGCAAGATAAAATATGAGGTCGTCTTCGGTCACGTCCGTGATGCTCTTGTTCACGATTTTGGAGAAACGGACGATCTGGTACCATCGGGTTCTCAAGGTCTCTTCCGTACGGCCTATGGCTTCCATCCAGTCGATCCACAGTTCGATGGATTCCTTCCAATCCTCGCGTGGCTCGACATGCTCGCAGCTTTTCCTGTTCGAGTTCCAGTACTTCATGGCAGCTCCTTCGCATAGAAAAAGGAAGTGGCGTCTTCGTCACTTCCCAGAAAATGCTATTTGCGATTGCATGGAGCCTAGCCAATGTTCTCGCCGACGGCTGAAGCTCTTCGGAAAACCAGGTGGATCGAGAGGAATTGTCGAGACACGCCGATTTGAAGGACAAGCAAAGCAGGTGTATTCTCTACTCCTGTTGCAAAAAGCCCTACGGCTGCAAGCCAGAACCGTATATCGGACGGTCACTGGTTCAAGCCCAGTCGCAGGAGCTCACCTGGTCAGGAGACTGGCCGGGAAAACTAAATATTCCTGCGTAGCTCAGTTGGCAGAGCATCCGACTGTTAATCGGACGGTCACTGGTTCAAGCCCAGTCGCAGGAGCTGCCTGAAACCCCTTGGAGATCAAGGGGTTTCGTTGTATTTGGACTATGTTCAATCGAGTGATTTTCGGCTCGGTAGTCAATATTTGAATCATCTTGCCGAATTGTAAGCAACACGCCGTTGTGGATAACTGGCAAGCTGGAACCACATATCCCGATTCAGCTGGACATTCCTCTGTCACCGCTTCACTGTGGAAGAACCGGAGCGGAAACCGGCCTGAACAGGGGGAATGGGGAACTCATGCGTGCATATCATGCAAACAAACGCCGTGAGGCGGCCAGAAAAGCGTCTATATGGCGTCGCAGAGAGCATCGAAAGGCACAGGAACAGAAACGTGCCATGTGTGCAGTAGCTCTCATTCTGGGGCTGTTACTGCCGTTAGGTCTTGGAATTGCGATGCCGAATGGGAATGCGGAGCATGCCTATGCGACACAACCGCAGTCGGATCGGCAATGCGAGGCCCTTTGCGGATGGCCGGTGCTTGACCCGCGGATTGAACGGGAGTTCGAGAAACCGGCCAAGCGGTGGTTGTCCGGACATCGCGGGATAGATCTCACGGCACAGGCCGGAACTGTGATTGTGGCACCCCAGGCGGGAATAATACGTTTTGCTGGGAAAGTGGCGGAGAAGGACGTGGTCAGCATGCGCCATAGCAATGGTGTGATCTCGACGTTCGAGCCGGCGACCACGACGTTGACGGTTGGCGCAGCGGTTACGCAGGGGCAGTTCATCGGTACGGTTGGTGGTGCGTCGGACCATTGCACAGGGCAGTGCCTGCACTGGGGCCTCAAGCGCGGGGAAGATGATTATCTGGATCCACAGCGGTATGCGGGGAATCAGAAGATCGTGTTGAAACCGTTATGATTCAGGCTCGGTTTACAAGCCGGCATCGGCCAAAGAGATATATCCCGGATCGATCAATGTGACCTTGAGATTGCTGGCGCTGACGGCCAAAAGCGGCCCGCTGATGGTGGGAACCTCTTTCTTACCGCCCACTTCGGTATTCCGCACGGAAGACATGGAAGTCAATGTTTGGCCCTTGTTGAGCAGTGCGCATGCCTCAGCAATGTTCTCGGCCAAGGTCTGGCGATCCTCTATGCCGGTCATCCATTGTTTGCCGTTCACGATAGACGGGATATTCGAGACGTAGGCACCATATCCGGTAACCAGAGGCCATTGCGAGTCCTTGGTCTTATCGGTTTTATCCGTGGCGGTGGAGTCGTCCTGGGTATCTGCGGAATCGGTGGAATCGGCCGAATCGTCTTTTTCGGGAGACTTGATGGGGTCAGGAACATCGCTGCGGCTCAGATCCTTCTTGCCGGTGATGTTGCCGACTATGCCGGAAATAGTGATTTGGGGATTGATATCAGCAGCGGATCCGGTATATCCAAGATCGTCCAGTTCCGTGACGACTTCCGAGGCGATGTAGTCATTCATGGCGATGATGCCGTCAATGCGGGTGGGAGAGGCATGTTCGTCGGCTTTGGCCAAGCGCGCGTCGAGTACCTTTGCGGTGGATCCTTCCTTGGACGCGTCGTAGGCCACGGATTGCCAATCATCCTCGGTGGAGTTGCCGTTCAATGTACCTGAAGGACTTTCCACAACGCCTTTTTGGTAGTAGGCGCCCAGCACCTGCCAGATGCCGCGGAACGCTTCTTGGGCAAAGGTGGAGTCGCTGGCCTCGCCTGACTCATCCACAGCGGTATACGGCATCAGCACTTCGATGTACTTGGGATTGTCTTTGCTGGCCTTGCTGAGTTCAAGCTTGGATACGATTTTTTCGGCCTGCAGCTTGCCGATGGCCTGCGCATCCGAGAACCTGACGAAGGTGTCTGGTTTGTAGCCTTTGATGCTGTTGCCCATGAGCACCACATGCATGCCGGACTCTTTAGCCAGTTTCAGCGACGACACCAGTCGATCCACCGCTTCAGCTTGGGCCGCGTTCTTGGAATCGCCGGCCGTTTTGGATGCGTCGGATGACGAATCATCGGTGGAATCAGAACCCGTAGATGAATCCGACGAGTCTGACGAATTGGACGAATCAGACGAATCCGTGGAATCACTGCCTTCAGCGGTGTCGGCGGTGCTGAGCTCCTGGCTGACATAGTCCCCGTACTGGCGGGTGGAGGCATCGGCCTCGACTACCGGTGCCACCAGCAGGGTGATGTTGTCGGGGGAGATGACGATGCCGGCATCATCGGTGGTGTTGCTGCCGGAAAGATGATTGACTACATAGTCCTGGATGGCGCGGCTCTGCTTGTCCAGGGAATCGGAAGTCGTGTGGGAAATATCGCCCTTCTTGAATCCGGCGGAGGTCAGGGCCTTGGTGAGATTCGGCGTCAGCTTTGCCCACTTGTTCAACGGCGTCTGCTGGTTCAGCGTGATGCCGTCGGAAGGAGTGAACATGGCCACGACTCCCGGGGCGGACGAAGTGACCGTGGTCTGATCGTCCGCCGTGTCCTGCGAATTCGCGTCGGTGGTGCACGCGGTCAGCGATATTGCCATCGCGCAAGCGGCAACGATGGCGGTAAGAACGGCGGCTGGGCGGCGTGTGAACACCATAAGCGGGCAAAACCTCCTTGGGGCGAGTAGCACTGGTTCACGATTCTAGTAGGGCGGAGTAGAAAAAAGTCCCGGATATGTGGAGGAATCACCACATATCCGGGAACAATCAGGGTTGATGTGTCGAAAAACCGCTCGACTTACTTGGCCAGAGCCTTCTGCAGGTTCTCGTCCAGCGCGTTCATGAAGCCTTCGGTATCGAGCCACGGCTCGTCCGGGCCGATGAGCATGGCCAGATCCTTGGTCATCTGACCGCCTTCAACGGTGTCGACGATGACCTTTTCCAGCGTTTCGGCGAAATGACGGACCTCGGGAGTGTTGTCCAGGTCGGCACGGTGCTTGAGACCGCCGGTCCAAGCGAAGATGGAGGCAATCGGGTTGGTGGAGGTCTTCTCGCCCTTGAGCCAACGGCGGTAATGGCGAGTCACGGTACCGTGGGCGGCCTCGGCCTCGACAGTCTGGCCGTCCGGGGTCATCAGCACGGAAGTCATGAGGCCCAGCGATCCGAAGCCCTGTGCCACGGAATCGGACTGCACATCGCCATCGTAGTTCTTGCAGGCCCAGATGTAGCCGCCATGCCACTTCAGGGAGCTGGCCACCATATCGTCAATCAGACGGTGTTCATAGGTCAAACCGGCGGCCTCGTACTTGTCCTTGTACTCGGTCTCGAACACTTCGGCGAAGATGTCCTTGAACTGGCCGTCGTAGGCCTTCAAAATCGTGTTTTTGGTGGACAGGTACACGGGGTAGTGGCGCATCAGACCGTAGTTGAAGCAGGCGCGGGCAAAGCCGCGAATGGAATCGTTAACGTTGTACTGTACCTGGGCCACGCCGCCGTCTTCGCCGTAGTTGTGCACCACGTGCTGAATCGGTTCGCTGCCATCGTCCGGGGTGAAGGTCACGGTAAGCTGGCCGGCGCCCGGTACCTTGAAATCGGTGGCCTTGTACTGGTCGCCGAAGGCGTGACGGGCCACGACGATCGGCTTGGTCCAGCCGGGCACCAGACGCGGCACGTTGCTCATCACAATCGGCTCGCGGAAGATGGTGCCGCCCAGAATGTTGCGGATGGTGCCGTTGGGGGACTTCCACATCTTTTTGAGGCCGAATTCCTTGACTCGTGCCTCATCGGGGGTGATGGTCGCGCACTTGACGCCGACATGATGCTTCTGAATGGCGTGGGCGGCATCGATGGTCACCTGATCATCGGTTTCGTCACGGTGCTCGATACCCAGATCATAGTAGTCGAGGTTCACGTCGAGGTACGGCAGAATCAGACGATTCTTGATGTCCTTCCAGATCACGCGGGTCATCTCGTCGCCGTCGAGTTCGACAACGGTGCCTTCGACCTTGATTTTGGCCATGCTTCCTCCTGATAGATGATGTGAAGATGGTTTTAGTCTTAGCGCATGTTTGTAACGGCGCGAAACAATCGTCCGGTCTGTGGGAAAGTGAGACATGAGCGTCCCACCCGAGCAATAGTGTGGAAGCCATGTCTCAGGAAATTGAAATCGGTTTGGGCAAAAAGGGCCGTCTCGGCTACGCACTCGATGATGTGGCCATCGTCCCCTCTCGCCGCACCCGCGACCCCGAAGATGTCTCTACTTCTTGGCAGATCGATGCCTACGAGTTCGACGTGCCGGTAATTGGCGCTCCCATGGATTCGGTGACCAGCCCGGCCACCGCCATCGCCATGGGCAAGATGGGCGCGCTTGGCGTGCTCGACTTGGAAGGGCTGTGGACCCGTTACGAGGACCCGACCTCGCTGTTGGATGAAATCGCCGGTCTGCCGGCCGAAGAAGCCACCACTCGCATTCAGCAGATTTACGCCGAGCCGGTTAAGCCGGAACTCATCACCCAACGTCTGCACGAGATTCGTAACGCTGGCGTTACCGTTGCCGGCGCGCTTTCTCCGCAGCGCACCCAGCAGTTCTACTCCACCGTGGTTGATGCAGGCGTAGATTTGTTTGTGATTCGCGGCACTGTGGTGTCTGCTGAGCATGTGTCTTCCGGTCAGGAACCGTTGAACCTGAAGAAGTTCATCTATGACCTTGATGTGCCCGTCATCGTCGGCGGAGCATCCAACTACACTGCAGCCTTGCACCTGATGCGCACCGGCGCGGCCGGCGTACTTGTTGGCTTCGGCGGCGGCGCAGTTTCCGCCACTCGCCAGACCATCGGCGTACAGGCTCCGATGGCTACCGCCATTGCAGACGTGGCTGAAGCCCGTCGTGACTACATGGACGAATCTGGCGGCCGCTACGTACAGGTCATCGCAGACGGTGGCATGGGCGACTCCGGCAGCTTCGTCAAGGCGCTGGCTCTGGGTGCTGACGCGGTTATGCTTGGCGCTCCGTTGGCGCGCGCCACTGAGGCTCCTGGTAAGGGCACTCACTGGGGTGCGGAGGCTCGTCATCAGACGTTGCCGCGTGGCTATCGTACCACGGTCGGCACGGTTGGGTCTCTGGAGCAGGTCCTGTTCGGACCGAGCCATGAAGCGGATGGCAAGACGAACTTCATTGGTGCGTTGAAGCGTGCAATGGCTTCCACCGGCTATGTCGATGTGAAGAACTTCCAGCGTTGCGGCATGGTGGTCAACCCGTATTCCAGCCGCTGATCGCAAGACGTTCGCGTTCCATGAACTAATCCATCATGTGAGAAAGGCGTGTCAAGTTACTTGACTTGACACGCCTTTTCATGATGTTGTGTAATCCTGCGCCTGCCGATGGTGGTGGGCCTCGAGGGGGATCGAGGGGGGATTCCATGGAATATACGGGCTTTTTTGATATGCGTCGATGCGGGCCTTTGCCGGGGTATGACGGATTCATCGTCGTAGAGTTATCGGATCGTCCGGTCAAGTACCACATACAACCTACCTTCGCCAGCAGCATGAGTGCGCGGGAATGCCATACGATGGCGATGGCTGCATGTCGAATCGCCTGCAATTGCGCCGATGCCATCCGAGGCAAGCTTAGCGTGGATCATTTGCGCCGAGCGCTGACCAACCCTTGTCTGGAACGTCTGAGAACCATGCAGTACTTGCTGGATTCCCATATGGTGACTCATCCGGAAATCAAAACCAAATTCTGCTATCTGCCCACAGTGCCGACTTTGATTGATGGCGTGATCACCGGCGCGGACACGATGGAGATGGTGGTATTCATGACCATTGGCCAGGAAGATTTGCGGGTGAATCTCAAGTTCCGGTATATCGGTTCCAGGTGGATGTGTGTCTTTGCCGATTTGGGGTAGCGTTTCGGCTCAAAGCTGACATGACTTCATGCGGACGGCGTAGTCATAGGACAGGTCGCGCCTATAGTAGAGCGTATGCGTGAACATGTTGAAGAACCTAGGTATGTCACCACCGACGAGGACACGGTGTTCTCTCTGCTGGTCAAGCGTGCAGCCCGCACGCCGGATGACATCATTGCCGAATGGCAGGATGACGATACCCATCAATGGCGTGGCGCCACTGCAACGGAAATGCTCAGCCGTGTCCGCGAGGTGGCCAAGGGACTGCTCGGCCTCGGCGTGAAGGCCGGGAGCATGGTGCTTATCTACTCGCCCACCTGTTACGAGTGGGGCGTGGCTGATTTTGCCTGTGCGGCTATCGGAGCGGTTGTGGTTCCGGTGTATGAGACTGATTCCGCCAAGCAGACTGCCGGCATTGTGGAAGAGGTCGATCCGGTCATAGCCTTTGCCGGTGGTTTCCAGCATGCGCAAACGTTGGAGCAGATTCGCGCTGCACATCCGGGCCTGAAATATGTGTTCAACTTCAAGGCCGATGGGCTCGATGCGGTTGCCGATTTCGGACAAAACGCATCCGACGAGATCTTGGACGCTGCCATTGCGCGCATCAAGGCCGACGATTTGCTGACTGTGGTCTACACCTCCGGTTCCACCGGCAAGCCCAAGGGGGCCATGCTCTCGAATCGCAACTACACGCATATTGTGCTCAACGGCTATGAGATTCTGCGTGGCATGCTCTATGACGACAATCGCCTGCTGCTCTTCCTGCCGCTTGCGCACTGCTTCGCGCGGTACATCCAATATGTATGCATCGGCGGCTGCGGTGTGGTCGGATACATTCCCGATGCCAAGCATCTGCTCGCCGACATTCGCAGCTTCAAACCCACCTACCTGCTTGGTGTGCCCCGTGTGTTCGAGAAGGTATACAACGCCGCCTCGCAGAAAGCCGGCGCGGGCGTTCAAGGCCATATTTTTGCCCTGTCCGTCAAGCACTTCGTCAAGTGGAGCAAGGACGAGCAGTCGGGGCATGGCCATTCGTTCATCGACCGTATGGCGCATTCCTTCTTTATGGCCACAGTCGGCAAGTCGATTCGTTCCGCCCTTGGCCCGAATCTCAAATGGCTGGCCTGCGGTGGTGCTCCGCTGAACGTGGATCTGGCTCATTTCTTCAATGGCATGGACGACATCACATTCATTCAGGGATACGGCATGACCGAAACCGCCGCTCCGATGCTGGTCAACTGGGAGGACGACAACGAGGTCGGATCGGTCGGCAAGCCCGGTCCCGGTATGGGCGTGCGTCTTGGCGAGGATGACGAAATCGAGCTCACCGGTCCGAACGTGTTCCTCGGCTATTACAAGCAGCCGGAACTCACCGCCCAGGCAATGACCGCCGACGGTTGGATCAAAACCGGTGATCTTGGACGTATCGAAGGCCGTGGTTTCACATACATCACCGGTCGTAAGAAAGACATCATCATTACCGCCGGCGGCAAGAACATCAGCCCGGCACCTATGGAAGATGTCATCGACACCTGTCCAATCGTCGCTCATGCGGTGGTGGTCGGCGATGGTAAGCCCTTCGTTTCCGCACTGATTGAGCTTGACCCTGAGATGCTGCATTCGTGGCTGGAAGGACAGGGCCTTGACCCTGATATGTCGCTAGCCGAGGCCAGCGGCAACGATGCGGTGCGCGCTTTCGTGCAGCAGTACATCGATCAGGCCAATGCCAATGTGTCCCGCGCCGAATCCGTGCGCAAGTTCGCGATTCTCGACGAGGAATTCAATCAGGAACATGGCACGCTCACCCCGAGCATGAAGGTGGTGCGTCCTAAGGTGCTGCAGCGTTACACAGCCATCATCGAAGAAGACCTGTATGCGCCCAAGCCTTCCAACAAACCATTGCCGACCACGGCAAAGATTATCGACAGCACGGTGGCAACCGTCAAGAAATCTTCCGAGCAGGTCAAGCAGGCCTCGGAACAGGTCAAGCAGGCTTCCGAGCAGATGAAGGCCAGCGTGTCTGATTCGATTGCTAGCGTGTCGGAGAAAATCAAGAAGACGAAGAACGAAGCCGATGAGGCTGAGGAAGGCGAGTCCGCAGAGGCAACTGCCGATGAGCTGCCTGATCAGTCAGCCGGCGAGAACAACGAGGAGTAACGAGAAGTGGCCATTCGTGAGATCAGGGTCGTGCCTGACCCCGTCCTGCGCACCCCCTGCGACGAGATTAAGGAAATCACGCCTGCCGTGCGCCGACTGGTTGATGATCTGCTAGAAACGGTGGACGATCCGGGACGTGCTGGCCTGTCCGCCAACCAGATTGGCGTCAGTTTGAGGGCTTTCTCATACAACATCGATGGGAAGGTTGGCTACGTGCTGAACCCGGTACTCGAGGAGAAATCCGGCGAACAGTACGGTGACGAGGGATGCTTGTCCGTGCCAGGACTGTGGTACAAGACCCGCAGGGCCGAGTATGCCCGTGTGCGTGGCATTGATTTGGACGGCAAGGAAGTCGTGCTCGAGGGCACTGGCATTATGGGTCGTATGCTTCAACATGAATGCGATCACCTTGACGGACACGTTTACCTGGATCGCCTCGAAAAGGAAGAGCGTCGCGCTGCCATGAAGTACATGCGCGAACATCAGAAGTAGTCCGTTCTTGGCTCCCGCTGGAGGGAGCTGTCAGCGAAGCTGACTGAGGGTGGTCCACTTCAACCACCCTCGGTCTCACTCCGTTCGACAGCTCCCGCCAACGGGAGCATATTATTCTTGGGTCATGCTATTCTCGAATTTTGTGTGCCACCCGGCAACGAGCGCAGTCGCTGGCGTTTGGAGCCACCCATTATTGTCAACCGGCACACAACAAATTCGCGTCATGCTCGCGACGGCCTGTGTCGGTCGGCTGCAAGCCCGTGAAACAACGGGGGAGTAGCTGCACGCAGGTGCGCATGGCCAGGCAAGAACCGACAATGAAAGGTAGTAATACCATGGCTCAGATCACTATGAGTGAGATGCTGAAGGCTGGCCTGCACTTCGGCCACCAGACCCGTCGTTGGAACCCGAAGATGAAGCAGTTCATCCTCACCCAGCGCAACGGCATCCACATCATCAACCTGTTCAAGTCGCTCGACATGATCGACAAGGCGTACGACTTCATCAAGACCACCGTGGCCCACAACGGCACTGTGCTCTTTGTCGGCACCAAGAAGCAGGCTCAGGAAGCTATTGCCAACCAGGCCACCCGCGTGAACATGCCCTACGTCTCCGAGCGCTGGCTCGGCGGCATGCTGACCAACTTCCAGACCGTTTCCAAGCGCGTCAACCGCCTCAAGGAACTTGAGGAGATGGACTTCTCCGACGTGCACGGCTCCGGCCTGACCAAGAAGGAGCTCCTCCTGCTCGAGCGCGAGAAGGACAAGCTCAACAAGCAGCTGGGCGGTATCCGCAACATGAACCGCACCCCGTCCGCGATGTTCGTGGTCGACATCACCAAGGAATCCCTGGCTGTTGAGGAAGCTCACAAGCTGGGCATCCCGGTTGTCGCCCTGGTCGACACCAACGCCGATCCGGACACCGTCGAGTATCCGATCCCGGCCAACGACGACGCCATTCGCGGCATCGAGCTGCTCACCAGCCTGATGGCCGACGCCGTCGCCGAGGGTCTGCTGGAGCGTTCCGGCCAGGCCGCCAAGGCTGAGGGCGAGACCGCCGAGCAGCCGATGGCCGCTTGGGAGAAGGAACTCCTGACCAACGAGGCTCCTGCCGAAGCCGAAGCCGCTGCTCCGGCCGCTGCTGAGGAGACCGCTGAGGCCCCCAAGGCCGAGTGATACTACGCGATGGGAAGCACTGGTAACAGCGCCTCCCATCGCTCACACGGTAAGCAACATCTTCTTAAAGGAGAATAATCAATGGCAGCAATTACCGCCGCACTGATCAAGCAGGTTCGTGAAGACACCGGCGCCGGCATGCTCGACGTCAAGAAGGCTCTCACCGAGGCTGAAGGCGACGTCGCTCGTGCCAAGGAGATCATCCGCGCCAAGGGCATCGCCGCAGCTGGCAAGCGTGAGGGTCGCAAGGCTCAGGAAGGCACCATCGCCTCCAAGGTCGTCGAGACCGCCAATGGCGAGACCGGTTACGCCGTCGAGCTGAACTCCGAGACCGACTTCGTGGCCAAGACCCCGAAGTTCGTCGAGTTCGCTGACGAAGTGCTCGGCTACGCCGTGGACGCTGACGTCAACTCCGCTGAGGAGCTGGAAGGCGCCAAGGCTGGCGACACCACCGTCAAGCTGGCTGTCGAAGAGGCCGCCGCTCTGTTCGGTGAGCATGTCAAGGTCGGCCAGTTCGCCAAGATTTCCGGCGAGCACGTCGAGATTTACGCTCACAAGAAGTCCGCCGAGATGCCGCCGAGCATCGTCGCCATGATCGCCACCGACAAGGCCGGTGCCGCCGTGGCTCACGAAGCCGCCCTGCAGATCTCCGCTATGGGTGCCAAGTGGCTGACCCGCGAGGACGTGCCGGCCGATGTGGTCGAGTCCGAGCGTCGCGTGGCCACCGAGAAGTCCCAGGCCGAAGGCAAGCCGGAGAAGATCATTCCGAAGATCGTCGAAGGCCGTCTCAACGCTTTCTTCAAGGAAGTCGTGCTCCTCGAGCAGCCGTTCGTCAAGGATCCGTCCAAGACCGTCGGCGCCCTGTTCAAGGAAGTCGGTGGCAACGCCACTGCTTTCGCTCGCGTCGAAGTCGGCAAGGGCGAAGAGGAGTGAGCCTAGCGCTCATTTCACGCGACTAGCGTAATTTTCAAAACGCCATCTGGCTGATTGCAGCCGGGTGGCGTTTTTGTCTGTATACCGAGGGTGTCGCTGCAAGGGGTGTCGTTGTAAGCCGATACGCTTGTCTACGGATATTTTCAGGCATTTTCGGTTGAAGGAAGGCATCAATATGACTGATAGCGATAAGCCGCGCAGAGTTCTGCTCAAGCTGTCCGGCGAGGCATTCGGCGGAGGCAAGGTCGGCATCGACACCCACGTGATTCGTCGTATCGCCGAGGAAATCGTTCCCGCTGTGCAGCAGGGCGTGCAGGTGGCCATCGTGGTCGGCGGCGGCAACTTCTTCCGTGGCGCTGAGCTGCAACAGGCCGGTATCGACCGTTCCCGTGGCGATTACATGGGCATGCTCGGCACGGTCATGAACTGCCTGGCGTTGCAGGACTTCCTCGAGCAGGAGGGCCAGGCCACCCGCGTGCAGACCGCCATCACCATGGGTCAGGTCGCTGAGCCGTACATTCCACTGAAGGCCATTCGCCATCTTGAAAAGGGGCGTGTGGTGATTTTCGGTGCCGGCGCAGGTATGCCGTACTTCTCCACTGATACCGTCTCCATCCAGCGCTCTCTGGAAATCCACTGCGATGAGGTGCTGATGGGCAAGAACGGCGTCGACGGCGTATACACCGCCGATCCGCGCAAGGATCCTGAAGCCAAGCGCTTCGAGACCCTGAGCTACAACCGTGCGCTGGTCGACAATCTGGCCGTTATGGACGCATCCGCGCTTTCCATGGCCCGCGACAACAAGAAGCGCATCCGTGTGTTCGGTCTTGAAGGAACCGGCAACGTGACCCGCGCCCTGATTGGCGAAGAGATCGGCACATTGGTCTCCACCGCCGAGTCGCGCGTGGCCGAGTAGTCCCGAGCGCCTACAATCGAATACAAGCGTTCATAGAAGAACCCCAAACACAAGGAGTGAACATGTCCCTCATCGATCAGGCCAAAGAACAGATGGCCAAGACCGTGGAAAACACCAAAGAGAACTTCGCTGGTATTCGTACCGGTCGCGCCAATCCGGCTCTGCTGAACGGCATTGTGGTCGATTACTACGGTGCTCCGACGCCGATCAAGGCCGTGGCCTCCATCGGTGTGCCTGAGCCCCGCACCCTGTCCGTCACCCCGTTTGACGCCTCTCAGGCTGCCGCGGTGGAGAAGGCCATTCGCAACTCCGATCTGGGTGTCAGCCCGAACCGCGACGGCAATGTCATCCGTCTGACCATGCCGGAACTCACCGAGGATCGCCGCAAGGAATACGTCAAGCTCGCCAAGTCCAAGGCCGAGGATGGAAAGGTGGCCGTGCGCAACATTCGCCGCAAGACCAAGGAAACCATCGATAAGTCCGTCAAGGACGGCGACATGGGCGAGGACGAGGGCGATCGTCTGCTCAAGGATCTCGACAAGGTCACCAAGTCCGTTACTGATGAGATTGATGCTCTGCTGGACACCAAGCAGAAGGAGATCATGGAGGTCTGATTCGATCAGACCTGGAGAATGGCTATGGAACGCAACGAACAACTCCATGAAGAGGCCGAAGAGGCTCTCGATCAGATCAACAAGAAGACTGGTCGCAATATGCCTCAGGCAATTGCCACGGGTGCGGCACTGGTCATACTGATCGTCGCTTGCCTGTTGCTCAGCATTGATGTGTTCGTGCTGTTGGTCGTTGCGTTCATGATTCTGGCACTCTGGGAACTCCGCGTGGACTTCGCCACGGTAGGACTGCACATTCCGGTAGTTATGCTCTGGATCTGCTCCTCCTTCACCCTGATTGCCACGTATTATTCTCCCTACCATCTCATCACGATGTCGCTGAGCGTCATCGTCTCCATCATTCTTGTTGCCATCGCCGCAAGCGCAAAGCTTACGCTTGGCAACCGGCTTTCTCTGGCGGTCGCCGGCAAACTGTCCAACACGGACGCCAGCGCTCGTCTGGAATCCTCATACAATCACGACGGCGGTGAACAGCATCACTCCCGGTTGAGCCATGTGGCAGTTTCCGTGCTGACCGTGCTCTACATTCCGTTGCTGGCCAGCTGCATCATCATTCCGCTGACGTTCAACGATCATCCTATTGCCCATGCCATCATGCTGGTGTTCATGCCTGCACTGTCTGATACGGGTGGTCTGTTTGCCGGCGCATGGCTCGGCAAGCACAAGCTCAGCCCGCGCATTTCGCCGAAGAAGTCCGTCGAAGGTCTGATTGGCTCGATGCTGTTCGCCATGATTGGCTCGTTTGCCGTATTCATCTTCACCTATGACCCGTCGTTGCAGACCAGCCGTTGGTGGGTGCCGATTGTAGCGGGCATTCTGATTGGTGCAGTTGGCACGTTTGGCGATTTGTGCGCCTCCATGCTCAAGCGTGATATCGGCATCAAGGACATGGGCCATCTGTTGAAGGGGCACGGCGGAGTGATGGATCGCGTGGATTCGATTCTGATGAGCGCGCCGTTCACCTGTGCGTTGCTGTGGGTCACCGGACTGTGACCGATTGAGAGTGGAACGACTGTTATGACCATACCTGAAATCGATACCCCGGAGACCGGCATCACTCCTGGTGGTACGTCTGGAGCTTTCCGCGACGTGCTTTCCAAAGATCACGCCCGGCGAGGCAAGCCGCCGCTGCATTTCGTGGATATGACTCCCGCGCAGCGTATTGAAAAGGCGGCCGAATTGGGACTGCCTAAATTCCGCGTCAAGCAGTTGGCCAATCATTATTTCGGGCATTTCGATGTGAATGCCGCGGAATTCACCGATTTTCCCGCTGCGAAGCGTGATGAGGCCGCTGCTGCATTCTTCCCGCAGCTCATCACCGAAGTGACCCGTCAGGTGGCCGATGAGGGCAACACTATCAAGACGTTATGGAAGCTGTTTGACGGCTCCTTGATCGAATCGGTACTTATGCGGTACCCGACCCGTACCACGCTGTGCATTTCCTCGCAGGTCGGTTGCGGCATGGGATGCCCGTTCTGCGCCACTGGCAAGCTAGGTTTGACCCGCAACATGTCCACCGGCGAGATCGTCGAACAGGTACGTGTGGCCGCCAAAATGATGCGCGATGGTGAAGTGGCCGGGGGAGAAGGCCGCCTGAGCAATATCGTGTTCATGGGCATGGGCGAGCCGATGGGCAACTATAATTCCGTACTTTCCGCCGTGCGCCAGATTTCCGCTATGCCGCCGGAGGGCTTTGGCATTTCCGCACGTAATATCACCGTATCCACGGTGGGTGTGGTGCCTGGTATCAAGAAGCTTACTGCCGAAGGCATTCCGGTGCGTTTGGCGGTCTCCCTGCATGCGCCTAGCGACGAGCTGCGCGATGAGCTGGTGCCGATGAACAAGCGTTTCAACACCACTCAGGTGCTGGACGCGGCACATGATTACTGGCTTGCCTCCAAGCGCCGTGTCAGCATCGAATACGCACTCATGCGTGGCATCAACGATCAGGCCGAGCATGCGCAGCTGCTGGCCAAGCGGCTCAACCATTACGGTGATAATTGGGCTCATGTCAATCCGATTCCGCTGAACCCGATTGAAGGCTCAAAGTGGACGGCTTCCAAGCCGGAAGACGAGAAGCAATTCCTGGAAATTCTGCACCGCGCGGGCATCACCGCAACTCTGCGTGACACCCGCGGCCAGGACATCGACGGTGCCTGCGGTCAGCTCGCTGCCAAGGAGCGGTAGTTAGTTCAGCGCATCCTTGATTGCGTCCACGAAGTAGTCCAAATCAGCGGGCTTGCGGGACGTGATGAGCTTGAAGCCGTTGGCATCATCCACGTGCAGCTGCTCGTCGACGTAATGACCGCCGGCGTTTTTGATATCGGCGGCGATGTAACGGCAAGGGGAGGCGGTCTTGCCGGCAACCAGTCCAGCATTGACCAGCAGCCAAGCGCCATGGCAGATCGCGGCAATCGGCTTGCCCTCATGCGCGAACTCCTGCGCCAGCGTAATGGCATCCTCATTGACACGAATGCGATCCACATTGCAAGTGCCGCCGGGCACCACCAGCAGGTCATAATCAGAGGCCTGCACGTCGCTCAGCAGCGCATCCGGCGTCAGCGTCTCGCCTTCGTAACGGTCGTGCTGCACGGTCTCGCACGGGTCCAGCGTGATGGCGGCAAGCGTCACCTGAGCTCCGGCAGCCTTGAGGTCACGCAGCGGGCGCGTCAGCTCGGTTTCCTCAATGCCCCAGTTTGTTGACGATAATCAGAACCTTGCTGTTCTCCACAGCCATAGTGGTCTCCTTCACGCGATTGGGATTGTTCCACTGGCTGTTCTCTCACGGTTCGGGCTGCTATGCGCCTGCTTTGCCGACCGCATATAGTGGTAATTCTCATATTCCAGAAACGACTGCTTCCCATGTAACGGGCGGTAGGTAGTCTGAAAAGTTGTAAAGCAAAGCCAAACAGGGAGTGAAGCATGTCGTTGGCGGTACGAGTCATCCCATGCCTGGATGTTGACGCCGGTCGTGTGGTAAAAGGTGTGCATTTCGAAAACCTCAAGGATGCCGGCGATCCGGTGGAATTGGCCGCCGAATACTACTGTCAGGGTGCCGATGAAATCACCTTCCTGGATGTGACCGCCTCCAGTTCCCACCGCAATACGATGATCGACGTGGTCTCCCGTACTGCCGAGCAGGTGTTTATTCCGATGACCGTGGGCGGCGGCGTGCGCACGCCCGAAGATGTCGATTCGCTGCTGCGCTGCGGCGCGGACAAGGTCGGAGTGAACACCGCCGCCATCAACGATCCGTCGTTGATCAGCCGCGTGGCCGACCGCTTCGGTAACCAGGTGCTGGTACTGTCCGTTGATGCCCGCCGTGAACAGGGCGAACAGCATACCCAGTCCGGCTTCGAGGTCACCACGATGGGTGGCCGCAGATCCACCGGTATCGACGCAATCTGGTGGGTCAAACGAGCTGAAGAGTTGGGCGCTGGCGAGATTCTGCTGAACTCGATGGATGCCGACGGCACCAAAGAAGGCTTCGATCTTGAAATGATTCGCGCAGTGCGCAAGGAAGTCAAGATTCCGATTATCGCCTCCGGTGGTGCCGGCAAGGTCGAGGATTTCCCTCCTGCCATCGAGGCCGGTGCGGATGCTGTGCTGGCGGCTTCCGTGTTCCATTACGGAATTCTGACCATCGCCGATGTTAAGGCCGAACTCAAGAAGCACGGTTACACCGTTCGATAAAACGCATACACCTTATTGCTCCTGCTGGCGGGAGCTGTCACGCGTAGCGTGACTGAGGATGGTCCACATAAAGAAGACAAATATGACAGACACTATATACGACAATTCCACTGAACTCGACCCCCGCATCGCCGCACGCCTCAAGCGCGATGCCAAAGGTTTGGTCGCCGCAGTCGTGCAGCAGTACGACACCCACGAGGTGCTGATGGTCGGCTACATGAACGATGAGGCTCTGCGCCGCACGCTCACCACCGGGCGCGTGACCTTCTGGTCCCGTTCCCGTCAGGAATACTGGCGCAAGGGCGACACCTCCGGCCATGTGCAGTACGTCAAGGGTGTGTCCTTGGACTGCGACGGCGATGCACTGCTGGTTGAGGTCGATCAGGTCGGTGCCGCCTGCCACACCGGCAAGCGCAGTTGCTTCCTCGAAGGAGGCCCTCTGCCCGTGGTCGAAGGTCATCGTCCGGTCGAGCAGTAGAGTTGGTTCCTTTCTCTGGCTCCCCTCTCTGAGGCTGAACCGTGAAGAAAACGCGGAGGCGTTTTTAGGCGAAGGCGAACGACAGTGAGCAAAATATAATCAGCCGGAGGCCGTCCTCTCTTGCGACGAGCTGTCAGCGCAGCTGACTGGGGGGAGCTTCATCGGCAGTAGAATAAACGTCATCAACGCAAGTAAAGGAGCGAACATGAGCGAATGCAGCGTCGAACACCTGAAGTGGGGTGCCACCTGGCCCAGCCGCGAACAGTTTCACGAGCTTGCCGATGCCGGCTATCGTGTGGTTCCCATCGTGCGTCATTTGCTTGCCGATTCGCTCACCCCGGTCGGCTTCTACGAGCGTCTTGCTGGCGGCCGTTCCGGCACATTCATCCTCGAATCCGCGGAATATGGCGGCACGTGGAGCCGATACAGCTTCATTGGCGTCAACGCGATGGCTCAACTGCGTTCCAACAATGGTCAGGCCGACTGGCTGGGCAAAGTCCCTGTCGGCGTGCCCACCGAAGGTGACGTGATCGAGGTCGCTCACGCCGCTCTGAAGGCCCTCAAAGCCCCGCATGTGGCGGGTCTGCCGAACCTGACCAGCGGTCTGGTCGGCACAGTCGGTTGGGATGCGATTCGTCATTGGGAACCGACCTTGCGCGCCGAGGCCCCGGATGAGACCGGCCAGCCGGAAACCGTGCTCGCCCTGGCCACCGATATCGCCGTGGTCGACCACATATCCGGTTCGGTATGGCTCATTGCCAACGCGGTCAACGTGGACAACAAGTCGACCCGAGCCGACGCCGCCTACAACGAAGCCGTCGCCCGACTCGACCAGATGCAGCGTGACGCTGCCACGCCGGCTCCTGACGAGTTTCGTGTCAATATTCTGGACGAAACGGTTGCTCAGCCTGAGTTGCGTTTCCGTACTGAGAAAAGCCACTACGAGCAGGCCGTCGAACGTGCCAAGCAACATATCGTGGACGGCGATGTGTTCCAGGTGGTCATCTCCCAGCGTCTCGACATCGATTCGCCCGCCGACCCGTTCGACGTCTACCGTGTGCTGCGTACGCTGAACCCGAGCCCCTACATGTATTTCATGGCGTTGACCGACGCGCAGGGCCGTGATTTCAATGTCATCGGCTCCAGCCCGGAAACCCTTATCAAGGTGGACAATGGCCACGCGATGACCTTTCCGATTGCCGGTTCTCGCCCGCGTGGTGCCACCCCGGAGGAGGACGAGAAGTTCGCCAAGGAGTTGCTTGCCGATCCGAAGGAACGCAGCGAGCACATCATGCTCGTGGATCTGTCCCGCAACGATCTGAGCAAGGTGTGCGTGCCACAGTCCGTGGAAGTCGTACAGCTCATGGATATCAAGCGTTTCAGCCACATCATGCATATTTGCTCGACGGTCACCGGTAAGGTCGACCCGTCGCTAACCGCCTTTGACGTGTTCAAGTCCGCGTTCCCTGCAGGCACGCTCTCCGGAGCTCCCAAGCCGCGCGCGGTGGAAATCATCGACGAACTGGAACCGGCAGATCGTGGTATCTACGGCGGTACCGTCGGCTACTTCGATTTCTCTGGCAATATGGATATGGCCATCGCCATTCGTACCGCGTTCCTGTGCGATCATGAGGCGAGCGTGCAGGCTGGTGCCGGCATCGTGCTCGACTCTGTGCCTGCCACCGAATGGCAGGAGACCCGCAACAAGGCCGAAGCCAGCGTCGAATCCATCCAGATTGCCGCCCAGCTGCGCGAGCTGTGAGATAGACGGACATGGGAAGCCCATACAGAAAAACTGTATGGGCCAAGCATTTCATAAGTCATGCGACTACGGTGTAAGCCATCGAAACAAGCGATTGGGAAGCCTCACGCTGGGAGACCGATATGGCACATCATCTGACTGAAGCAGGGCATGAAAACAGTCGAAGCACACGCCGACGCTTCGAACGGATACTTGCTGTTGCAGTGATTGTGATGCTTGTTTTAGGTGGTGTGCTGGCTGCACGTCACCTGGCCCGAGTACTGCCCATGTCATTAACGGCTGGCGTAACACAGGTGGCGGGTTTGCTGGCGGGAACACCGGACCCAACCTCAGCGGATTCGGCTGCATCGGAATCAGATATCATGCCGACTGATGAGGCGAATCGCAAGTATTCGAAAGCCGCCAGCACGGTTGATTTCAACGGCAACGGTGTGGACGACTATGCAGATATTGTTACCGGTGCCCGTAAGGATGCCGAAAATCACCCGGCCTATGACTCCGACTATTATCAGGGCGGCTACCCGCCAGCCGATCGTGGTGCCTGCACCGACTCGGTGTGGCGTGCGTTTCGTGAAGCCGGTTACGATCTGAAGGCCATGGTCGATACAGATATCGCCGCCGACCCGGCTAGCTACGTTGCCGTAGCGCCGAAGCCGGATTCGAACATCGATTTCCGCCGCACCGGCGTGCTTGACGTGTTCTTCACGAAATACGGGCAGACGCTCACCACGGACACCGCCGACGTTGCGCAATGGCAGGGCGGTGACATCGTGGTCTTCCAGCACGTCAAGCATATCGGCGTCATCTCGGACAAACGCGACAAGAATGGCACCCCGTACGTGATTCACAATATGGCCCAGAAGCAGCGCGAAAATGACTACTTCTCATTCAAGAAGCACATGACGGTCACCGGGCACTACCGTTTTGACGCGTCGAAAGTACCGCAGAGCGTGCTCAAGGTTTGGCAGTGACAGCTGAGATGGTACTGGCACTACCGGCACTGGCTGCGGCCTCATCAGCCGAATCGACGTCAGTTGCTTTCCCGCCATCGATCACCAGTCGCAGATAATCGCGGTCGGCGGACTTGCGATGCGGCACGAACCGGCTGATGATGGAGTCCTTTTTGCCGCGGTTTTTCACATACAAGAAGCCGAACACGGAGAACACGACCGCGCCGATGAAGTTGACGATGAGATCTTCCATCGTGTCGATCAGGCCGATATCGAGATAGCCGCCGAGGTTCAGATTCTGGCCGTTGACTGTAACCTGTGTGATGTCGCTGATATGAATCGCGTGATTGGTGTGCGTGGGATCGAGCATCACCGAGCTGATGGAATGCACAATGGCGTCTTTCTGCATGTCAAACCCGAATAGCTGGTCCATGCCGAATTCGAAGAACTCCCAGATTACGCCGATGGTCATGGAAAAGCAGAAGGAGACAATCGCCAGATACAGAGGCGAAAGCTCAAACTTCACCCGGTCGGACCGGTTGAGCAGGTCGACCAATGAGAAGCCGATCGCCGCGGCGAGGAAGCCGTTCATCGTGTGCAACACCGTGTCCCAGAACGGGAAGATCTCATAAAACGAGCTGATCTCACCAAGAATCTCGGCCGAGAACGCAAACACCAGCACGATGACTTCCAGCACCGAAGGCAGCTCGATGCGGAACTGCACCTGGATAAATGCCGGTGCCAACAGCAGCAGTAACGTAAGGATGCACAGAAATACGTTCTCATAATCGCCGTTGAAGAATTGGAGTATGGCCATGGCGAGCACCAGCAGGCGCAGCACCACATAGACCGCGAACGAGCTCTTGTGCTCGCGGATTTCCATACCCATAGCTTGGCTCATGGTTTTCCAGCGTGCATGCAGCGACGGCTTGCGCGGCTTGCCTTGCTGTGGCTGACCGGACTGGTCGTTCTGCAGGTTGGCGTATGTTGCCGTTTGCTTCCGCGATTGTTTCTCGGTCATCCTCGCCTCTTTCTCGCACTGTTCTCGCGCCAGTCTATCCGATTTACAAGAAAAAGCATTCATCTGGGGATCTTGAGTCGATTCTGTAATGCATTGCAGCCATGCTTTTCGTTTACTAGATGGATTCGTTCGTCCGCATGAATCGAATTTGACCCTTAAGAGCATATGATGCATAAATACATGGAAAGGAGAAGTTGATGACTCCGATTGAACTCTCGACCCGTCGTCGAGTTACAGGTCTGACCTCGGACGAGTTCGCTAGGCTGTTCGTTTCACTGCAGCGCGAGGTGGACGGCGAGGCCGCGCAATGGAGCGCTACGGATGTCGAATCCTGGGAGCTGGTTGGCCCGCCGGTGACAGCCGAGCAGCATCTCATCGACACGTTTGCCGCGGCCAATGAATTCGTGTCCACGCTGGCCGATCGGCTTTACCGCACGATTATGCCGGTTACGCAGGATTCGGTCATCACCGCATACTCCGATGACATCACGTTCTGGGGTTCCCATCCAGATCTCGGCGGTGTGCCGCACGCACTCTGGAACATCGCCGCATTGCAGGCGGCGGAATGGGCTCGCAAGGAGACTGGCATCACTTGCGAACTGGATGTACGCAAGCCGTTGGTGTGAACTTTGGAATTCGAAATCGCCGCGAGAAGCGAATGTCGTTTTTGACCATTTGCTTGTGCTGCCGATTATTGAAGTGACTCATTGAGATAGTCGCGCAGTACCAAGGCATGATTGACTTGCGGGTCTTTGGCCGCATACAGCAGCGTCACGTCGGGATGCTCCGCGCAGATACAGCGCAGGTCTTCGACGGCGGTATTGGCGTCAAGTTCGGCAACGTACCGGGCTTGGAATTCCGCGAATTTCGCGGGGTCATGGCCGAACCATTTGCGTAGCGAGGGAGAAGGGGAGACGGCCTTCAGCCACAGGTCCAGGGCCGCGCGCTCCTTTGTCATGCCGCGCGGCCACAGGCGGTCCACCAGCACGCGGAACCCGTCCGATGCCACCGGCTCCTCATATATGCGCTTGATTGCAATCCCCATATATTCCATGATTGGCGCGTGCTCATAGAAAGTCAAGAGGCGGCGCGCGGCAAGGAGCAATCCGTTGCTGCGGGAATGTGGAGAACCATTGAGATTGCGAGTCTGCATGAGCCGTTGAAATTCATTTGACGGTTGCTGAGTTGACGGATTCCATTCACTCACGCTATGTACGGTTATGCGTGAGCTGGATATTTGCGCGGGAACGTCGCAAGTAAGGCTCACCACAACTCAAGAATAATCGAACAGTATTGTCAGCAATTTCAGTAGTTCCATGCACACATGTACTAAGGAGCAACCATGAGTTTGATCGATGATGCGAAGGATCTTGCCAAACAGGCCGGCAGCAAAGTTGCCGATACGGCCCGCGATATCAAAGACAAGGCTACCGACAAGGCCTCTGACCTGGTGGACAAGGCCGGGGATGCGCTCGACGAGGCCAAAGCCAATGCGGATGTCGCCAAAGCCGAGGCCGCCAAGAAGGCCACCGAGGTCAAGAACGACGCCAAGGAGGCTCTCCGCGAGAATGCGGAGAACTGATTCGTGGCTTTGATCCCGCAATGAGTGCGAGGGGCGGTGACGTTCGGTTATCATCATCCAAACGTCACCGCCCCTCGCGGTTTATTATCTGTTTGCCGGTCTTCTATTGACCTATGAATGGGGATGGACGGCATTCCAATCAAATATGGCTTTTTATTGTGTTGTATCTATTGTTCGGATATACGCAATCCGCAATGCAAAGAACCGGAGCTGGAATCCGGAATAAAATGCAATCGTTCAATCAGTGTTGATTGGCCCACGGCATGGATAGATTGTCTTCGCTGTCAGACGCTTTTCTGCGTTTCCGCCACCATTGTTGCAGGAAGTAAATGCCGTAACAGACCACGATGAACACGAGCTCAGCCACAAGCGCGAACCGTTGCTCCACATCGAAAATCACCAATATGAACGATGCGGTGCACAGGATGAACGCCGCCCAGGAAACATAAGGGTAGCCAGGCGTGCGGTATTTGAGTTCATCAGCGGAATGGCCAGATGCCAGCCAACGGCGGCGGAACACAATCTGGCAGTAAGCGATGGCAATCCACACTACCACAGCGGACAGGCCGGACAGTGCCACCAGCACCAGATACACGGTCGAAGCGGCGATCACGGAAGACAGGAGAGCCAACAGGCCGCCGGCCATTGCGGCGCACAAGGCGAGCATCGGCACACCGCGACGGTTCGTCTTGGCAAACCAGCGTGGAATCATGCCCTCGTTACCCATCGACCACACCATGCGCGTGGAAGCGTACAGGCCGGAATTCGAGGCGGAAAGCACGGCCGTGAGCACCACGAAATTCATGATGTCGCCCGCATAGGGGATGCCGATGCTGTTGAACACGAGCACGAACGGGCTTTCGCCCACGCCGGCCTGGCGCCACGGAATCAGCGCGCACATCACGGTGATCGAGCCGATGAAGAACAGCGCCAGACGCCACAGCGTGGTGTGGATGGCTTTCGGCACGGCGGTTTCCGGGTCGCGCGTCTCGCCGGCGGTCACACCAATGAGCTCGGTGCCGGAGAACGCGAAGTTGACGGTCAGAATCGTCGCGAACACCGGCATGAAGCCGTTGGGAAAGATGCCATCTTTGACGAGATTGCCGAACATCGGCGCATGCTGATATCCGGCGATAGGAATAATGCCGAAGATGGCGAGTAGACCGATGATGATGAACGCGCAGATGGCGAACACCTTAATTGAAGCGAACCAGAATTCCGCCTCGGCGAAGAATCGGACGGACAGGGCATTCAAGGTAAAGATGAGGATGATGCACGCCGCGCTCCATACCCATGTGGGGCTGTCCGGAAACCATCGTTGCAGGAGCAGACCGGCGGCGGTGAATTCGGAGCCGAGAGCCACCGTCCAAGTGAGCCAATATTGGATCGCGATCACGAAACCGGTGCCGGGGCCGATGAACTTTTCGGCATACACATGGAAGGAACCGGTCACCGGCATGGCCACGGAGAGCTCGCCGAGCGTGAGCATGACCAGATAGACGATGAGCGCACCAATGCTGTACGCCAGAATCGTACCGATCGGGCCTGCCTGCTGAATGGTATATCCGGAGCTCAGGAACAGACCGGTGCCGATCACGCCGCCCAACGAGATCATTTGCAGGTGGCGGGATTCCATGCCGCGCTTCAGGTTCGTGTGCAGAGCGTGTTTATTGTGCTGGCCAGTCGGCTCAGTTGACTGCTCGCCTAATGCGTTCGATTCGTCTGCCTGATTTGGCTTATGCTGCGGGGCATCCATCCTAATCCGCGTTTCCTGTTGCGAGGACGGCGACTGCTTTGCCATGTCGGTATCGGGCTGACTCATGTTTCTCTCTTTGCCATGCGTGCGTTCCGTGGACGTCATCGTGACGGCCCGAAATAGTATACCCGCACTGGGGATATAGTTGCGCCGGGCGATGCATTGAGCCAAATTCAGTTTCGAGGGGCTGATTTCGTGCTTGTCGGAGGTCTGCTCCCGTTTCAAGGGGCTGGTCAACTGCCAGATCGCAGATAGAAATGGCATTACTCCAACGTCATTCCGTTGTTTTTGACCAGTAGCTACTTTGGCATCAGCCCCTCGAAATGGAGATAGATGTTCCGCAAAGTCAAAATCAGCCCCTCGAAACGGAGATGGGCACTTTGCAGCGTCTACTTCACCTTCTGAATGCGCAGCACGAACACGGCGGCGTACACGGCCATGATGATGGAGATGGCGAATGCAGGCGTAAAGCTCCGGTCGCGGTCTTTACCGTCGAGGTGATGGTGGGGCCCGCCGCCTGGCCGAGCGTGGTGGCCAGGTTGAGGATGCCGAGGTCCTTACCGGCCTCTTCCTTGTTCGGCAGCACGTCGACGTTGAGCGTTTGGTCGATGGCTGAGTACACGCCGTAGCCGAAGCCGGTGATGCCCGCATACAGGTACATGCCCGTGACGCTCGGCATGATCCACGGCATCGCGGTGCCAATCGCGAACAGCAGCGAGGCGATGCCGACTTCTGCGGGCATGGCCGGCTGCCACACTCAAATCGCCATCGGCTGGTTCAAAGCAGGCTGTAAACCCGCTATTTGCCCAACAGTTTGTCATGGCTGCCGGTTCGCATGAACATGGCGGTACCATCATCGCGAATCCATAGAAGCAGCCAGTCGCCGGCATTGCCGATGTGGCATTCCAGTACGCCGTTTAGATCACCGGTAAGTGTGTGGGCGCGATGCCTACGCCTCAATGCTTCCTTGGAGTCCGCCGTGTCCTCAAGCACCAGACGAATGACTTCTTTCAGCGGGCGTAAATCAGCGTGCTTGCGTTTGAGCTTCTTGATATCTCGCTGGAATGCCGCCGTGTAATCCGGTTTGAGCATTGATCAGATTCCCAACGAATCGAACATCTCATCGGCACTGTTGAAGCGAGGTTGGCCGTCGGCGAGCCTGTTCTTCGCCTCGTCAAGGGCCTCCATGGTTTCAGACGGCACGGTCGTATAGGAAAGGTTTAGGGGAATGCGCTTCTCCCGGACAATCTGCTTGTAGAAGGCGCGGGTGACCGAAGACAAGTCCAGACCGAGATCCTCGACTATGTTTGCGGCTTTCTGTTTGGTGTCCGCATCCACGCGGACTGTGACGGATGCCATGCTCACATTAACCTCCAACATCATTACGTAAGACAATAGTATGTATTTGTATGCTAATAGTCAACATTCTGCGGTTGCGGCATCTCGACCATGGTACACATCCCGCAAGCGGATTGTTTACCGGATGCAATCGATGATCGGAATGCCGACCATCCAGCTGTCGGCGGGCTTGTTCAGAATGGCTTCTGGTTCATCGCAACGCCAGCGCGGGTTGCAGCCGTATGGCTTTGATGGCCGGGGCAAGAGAGCCGACAAGCGAGGTGACGATGGACGCGCAGGCCGCAATCATCGCCGCCGTATATGGGTATGCGGGCGGTTCCAGCGGCGAGTCGGCGGGCATCATCCACGGAATTGCCCAGACCAGCACCGCGGAGATGAGCACCGCGGCGAAGGTGATGATGAGGCTGAGCAGCACTGACGAGCCGATGACCTGTATGGCTATGCTGGCTCTGGTCGCGCCCAGTGCGCGGCGGATGAGCAGCTCGTGCGAGCGTTGCTCGATGCCGGCCAGGCCGATGTTGATCATGCCGATGGCGGATACCGACAACAGCAATATCGCGGTGACGGTGACGCCGAGTTGGAGAAAACCGATGACCTGCTCGTAATCATCGGCGTTGTCGGAACGGTTCCATGACGATACGCTGCCGGTCCCGACGTCGGATAACAGTGGATTGGCAACGGTGTGTTGGACTGTTTCTAGAGGGTCTTTCCTTGTTTGGCGAACTCCACGGGACTCATGTAATCAAGGGTCGAGTGGAGCCGTTGGTGGTTGTACCACCAGACGTACCGGTTGATGTCCGAGCGCAGCTGTTCCACGCTCGTGTTGGATTGGCTACAATGTATTAGGTATTAGACAGTCCGATGCCTCGCAGTGACAGGCGGGATCTCGGGCCGGATGTTCCAGCACCATTGGATGCGTCTGCGGAACAGGCGAGGGACGGCCAAACCACGGCCCTTTAATGCGACGCCACATTAAAAGCACGCCGACACGCTTACTGCCACAAGGCCAAACCCGGAACATAAACACCACGTTTAGTTCCTATAACCCGTATATCGTGATGAGCTCGTACGTCGCATTACTGTCGAGGAATGGCCAATTAGATAAGGCTTGCGGCCGTTGGCCGAGCAGTAGTAGTGTGGTTTGCTGTGTCAACAGGAGGAGTGTGACCAATGCGGCTGATTGAGACATGGCTGGCGGACCAGGAACGCGCGTTTGACTTGTTCGCGAAATTCCCGGCGGAGGAGACGGGATTCGAGAACCCAGCGGCCGGCATGAATCGTGAACGGTTCGCCGCATATGTGCGAGGGTTGCGTGATGAGTCGCTTGGCGTCGGCCTGCCGGACGGCTGGGTGCCAGCCACCAAATACATTCTCGTCAACGATGAGGGCGACTATGTGGGCATCTTCAACCTGCGTCACCGGCTCACCGACTTCCTGCGCAACGGTCCGGGCCACATCGGCTACGGTGTCGCCCGCGAATACCGCGGTCACGGCTACGCGACCGCCGGGCTCAAGCTCACGCTCGCCAAGGCCCGCGAGCTCGGCATCAAGGAGGCTTACCTGAGTGTCCACAAAACCAATCCGGCAAGTCTTGCGGTGCAGCAGCATTGCGGCGCACGTATCGACCATGAGGACAAGACGGAATACTACACACGCATCGCCACCTGCACGGAGAGCGATGGCCTCTATGCGCGAGGCGATTGACGGCGCCTCTCGCGTATAAATAGCCGATTATCAATCGGTTTTAATCAATTTCGCCTCGGTCGATAAAGTCGCCGTCGAGGAACCAATAATCGTGCGGATTTCCGCGTAGCGCCGTGAACGGCGTCAGTTCCACGCCCTGCGCCGCGGTTTTGCTCAGCAGATAGGCGCGGATAATCCACGGATACCATCGCCAGCTACTTCAATGGCGAAGATTCCGTCAAGCCACTGTGACGGAAGATTGGGGCTGCCGTTCAACCGCAAATTTTCTGTAAGCAGCTCTACAACCCGCAAAACTCTAATAATGTTGCATTGGCGCCTTAATCATCCATAGTTAAGGCACCAATGCAACATACGATTCGCTTACCCACGCAGCCATCCGACGATGGTTGGGATAGATTGTTCGGCGAAGCGGTCTATGGCGTCGGCGGTGACGTAGGCGTGGGCGGTGAGGCGCAGGTACAGTTCGCCGTCAAACTGGGTGACCGCGACTTCGGCGTGCAGTTCGTTGAGGATTCGGTCACGGAATACCGGGCATAGGGCGTCCAGTTCCTGCGGCGTGCGGTTTCCGTGGGGCAGCTTCACCAGGCGCATGGCGGGGGAGGGAATGCGCACCGGCGACGAGCAGTCCTCGCCGCCGACCTTGCTGGCCGCCTCGGATACCCGACGCTCCGCGTAATCGGCAAGATCGGACATGTACCGGCGCACGACATCCCAGCCCCACAGTCGCTCGATCTCGCGCAGGGACTCGGGCGCGGCAATCGGACCGCATAAATCCTGGGTGCCTTGCTCATCGAATCGCTCCGGGAACGGGTCGGCGAACCCCCACGAGTCGATCAGCGGCCACAAATCCTGACCATCCTGACCGCCTTCGGGCGGAATCACCAGCAATGCCGTGCCACGCGGCGCACACGGGAACTTATGAAAATTGCCGACCCACCAATCGGACTGCAGTCCGCCGACCGGATCGGCCAGTTGGGCGGGAGCGTGCGCGCCATCAACCAAAATGCGGATGCCGCGGCGATGGGCTTCGGCGGCGATGCGCTGGGCCGGAAACAGCATAGCGGTGGCGGAAGTAATCTGGTCCAACACGATGAACGACGTACGCTCGCTCATCTGCGCGGTCACGGCGCCGACCACGCCATTCTCGTCGGCGTCAATGGTAACTGGTGCATCTCCCTCATCCATGCGAATGATACGAATCGCCTTTCATCCCAATGATTTCGCTCTCGTGGCCGATACCCGCGTGCCGTCATGTTCCGTACCTTGGAATCAGAAGTCGAGAGATATGGTCCGAAACCGAATGGAGCGGACCGAAGCAGGGAGCATTGAAGATGGGATTTCTCAAGAACTTTTCCGAACCGTTTGCGTTCGCGCTGGCATTGTGGCCGTTTGTGTCCATGCTGCTGACGGTGCCGGTGCTGGCGTTGCTGTATCATCGCGACAATCGCATCCGACTGTCGTCGGCCATAGTGGCGTATGGCACGGTGCTGTACCTGCTCGGCCTGCTGTGCTTCACACTGTATCCGATGCCGGCCGATGCGGCAGCCTATTGCGCCGCGCACCATCTGACGCCACAGCTCAATCCATTGCAGTTCATCGGTGACATCCGTACCGATGGTCTCACCGCCGTACTGCAAATCGCGTTTAATATCGTGTTCTTCCTGCCGTTGGGCTTCATCATGGGCCGTATCTGGCGTTGGCCGCTGCCGGTTACCGCAGTACTGTCATTCGCCACGTCGCTGTTTCTGGAGACGATGCAGCTGACCGGCCTCATGGGCGTGTTCCCGTGCGCCTACCGTCTGTTCGACGTGGACGATCTCCTGTGGAACACGACCGGCGCGCTGATCGGATTCGCGCTGGCCATGCTTTCGCTGCGCCTGATTCCGGCGCGGGTCGCCGATATGACGCCGACCACCACACCTGGCTTCATGAGGCGGCTGATCACGTTCATCATCGACATGACGCTGATCGGGTTCGCCGTGATGCCGACGCATCTGTTCGTCATGATCGTCCGCTCAAACCTGCCCTCGGGCTCCAACGGCTCATGGCAGTCGATGGAACCGTTCGACTGGACCGGCTCGATCCTCTTCCTGGCGGCGCTCATCCTCTTCGAGGGCGTGGTGCCATGGTTGCGCGGCGGCTGCACGCTCGGCGGCAGCTTCACGCACATGACGATAGAGACCCGGCCGCGCGAAGGGTGGCTTCGTGTGGCGTTCTATGTGGCGCGCATGGCGACGCTGATCGCCGTGGTGTGGTGGCATAGTGGCGGATTCAATCTGCTGGTGTTCATCGGCCTCGGCATCTTCTGGCTGGTCAAGCGTCAGATGCCGTACGACCTGATTTGACATGGCTGATAATTCGTACTGTGAATTCCATACCATCCAGCAGTGGTATGAATCATGCTAGTGGATGACTCAACCACCGTATGCCAATAATATGACCGTCAGTCAGCAGGAGTGTTTCCGTCTGGCTGACGGTTGAGTACGTTCCGCACCGACATCCGGGCGCGGAGTATGCGTTCGCTGCATTCACAGCTCAGATTCGCTCCACCGGTCGGGGGTCGAGATCCGACGCAGCGGACCAATCAATGCAACGACCAGTCCAGCCATGGCACAGACCACAGCCATGCCCATCACCGCCGTGAAGCCAAGACCCGGCTGTTGCAGCAGTCAGCCGATCACGGTCGGGAGCGCAAGCACGGCGGCGGCAACGCGACACGTGAAGACAAGTGAAACTCGAATATGACGAAATGTACGGGTTAGGGAAATGGCACAACAGAAGCGCCGTGGGCCCAAACGGTGACCACGGCTTAGCGCGACGAGTCAACGCGCATTAGCTGTCTGCGAACGACACCAACACCTTGTACATAACAATGCCCCTTTGCAAAAACCAAACTCCAATTATTGTACCAGTTCGAGCACGGAACCAGGCACGTCACCGGGCGCAACATAATCGGCCATCAATGGTTTCTCGGCTTCGAGGGGCTGATTTCGTCCGGTGGGGACATCTACTTGGCTTTCGAGGGGCTGCTCAAACGCCAAACCGCGAGTATAAACGGCTTTGTGGCAACGACATGACGCCATTGTGGAGCCTTGTCTACTTGGGCATCAGCCCCTTGAAACGGAGATAGATCTCCGGTAAGCGCCAAATCAGCCCCTCGAAACCGAGCTAGGCGTTATTTTCGCGTTTACGCTGCCGTTCGAGGGCGTAATAGGCCGCGTAGCAGCAGGCGACGAACGGAATCATGCAATACAGGGTCGAACGCTGCGTCTCATCGAGCACCACGAGCACCAGCGCGCCGATGCACATCACGATGGCCAGCCACGGCAGCACCGGGAAACCGGGAGCGCGATAGCCGAGTTCGTCGGCGCTGTGCCCGTCCCGCGTCCATTCACGCCTAAACCGGATATGGCACACGCACACGGAGAACCACACCACCAGCGTCGCCAAGCCGGATACGGCGACCAACACCAGATACACAGTCGAAGCGGCGATCACGGAAGACAGCAGCGCCAGCAGCGAACCCGCCATGCTGAACAGTACGGCCCACACCGGCACGCCGCGGAAATTCGTCTTGGCGAAGCGCGCCGGGATCAGCCGCTCCTTGGCCAGCGACCACACCATGCGCGAGCACACGTATAGGCCGGAGTTCGCGGCAGAAAGCACGGCCGTCAACACCACGAAGTTCATGATGTCGCCGGCGAACGGCATACCGATCGACTGGAACACCAGCACGAACGGGCTCGTGTCCACGCCGGCCTGATGCCAGGGGATCAAGGCCGCCATCACCAGAATCGAGCCGATGAAGAAAATTGCCAGACGCAGCACCGTGGTGTGCACGGCTTTGGGAATCGCGCGCGATGGATCTTTGGTTTCGCCGGCCGCCACGCCCACCACTTCGGTGCCGGAGAACGCGAACACCACGGTCAGCAAAGTCGAGAAAATAGGTGCGATGCCGCTCGGGAACCAGCCATCGGCCACGAAGTTGCCCAGCAACGGCGCGGAAGCATGGCCGGCAATCGGTATAGAGCCGAAGATTGCCAGCAGGCCGATCACAATGAACGCGATGATGGCGAACACTTTGATTGACGCGAACCAGAACTCCGCCTCACCATATAGCCGCACGGACATGATGTTGAGCGCGAACACCACCGCAATGAACACGGCCGACCACACCCAGGACGGCGAATGAGGAAACCATCGTTGCATCAACAGCCCTGCCGCCGTGAACTCCGAGGCGAGCGCCACCGCCCAGTTCAGCCAATACAGGATGGCGATGGTGAATGCGGTGCCGGGTCCGATGAATCGCTTCGCATACATGTGGAAGCTGCCGGCATACGGCATGGCCACGGACAGCTCGCCCAGCGAGACCATTACACAGTAGACGAGCAAGGAACCGACCGCGTAGGCGAGGATCGCGCCCAAAGGTCCGGCCTGATGAATCGTGTAACCGGAGCTGACGAACAGGCCGGTACCGATTACGCCGCCCAGGGAGATCATCGTCAGGTGGCGCGACTCCATTTTCCGTTCGAGGCCGGTGTCGTCCTTGAGATTGCCGGCTGACGCCATGCTTAGGTCTCCTTCGGTCAGATGGTCGGATGGTCAGAGGGTTGTGCCTCATGTCGGTTGTGCGGGCTGCACTCGATGCCGCCTACCATATGATAGCGGTAGATGAAACGGCTCACGAAAGGCGGAAGTGAAATGACGGGTTTGCTTATCGGATCGCATTTGTCGACGGCTGGCGGCTGGAACGAGCTGCTGAAACGCTCCCATGAGGAGGGCGGCACCGCGTTCGCGTTCTTTCCGCGATCTCCGTATGGCAAACGTTCCAAGGCGCTCGACCTGGCCGGCGCGGCGGTGTTCGGCGCACAGCTCAGGGCCGAAGGCTATGGGCCGTTGGTCGTCCATGCGCCGTACGTCTACAATCTGGCCGGCAAGGATGAGGCCAAGCGCGCATTCGCCATCGAGGCGCTGGCCGAGGATATCAAGCTGCTGACCGCCATCCGCGAGGCCGGCCAGGAGGTATATATCAACATTCATCCCGGCGCGCATGTGGGCCAAGGCGTCGAGACCGGCTGCCGGCTGATTAGCGAGGGGCTGAATCAGGTGTTTGAGCGTGCGGATGGCGTTATGGTGTTGCTGGAGACCATGGCCGGCAAAGGCACGGAATGCGGGCGCAACTTCGAGGAGCTCGCCACGATCATGAACGGCGTGGAGAACAAGGCGAACGTCGGCGTCACGTTTGACACCTGCCATGTGCTGGATGCCGGATACGACTTGGTGAACGACTACGATGGCGTGATGCATCAGTTGGATGTGGTGATCGGATTGGCCAAGGTCAAGGCGATTCACGTGAATGATTCGCAGTTTGGCCTCGACTCGCATAAGGATCGTCACGCCAACATCGGGGAGGGCCAGCTCGGCATCCCGTTTTTCACGCGACTGGTCAACGACCCGATCATGGCCAAGCTCCCGATGATCCTCGAAACCAAGGAGCAGACGCCCGCCACGCATCGCGACGAGATCGAGTTGTTGCGCGGATTGGTGCAAAAGTAGTCGTAGTCGACCAATGTCGAGCAGAAGAGACCTGTTTTTGACTGAGGGGCATACGAGGTTAGCTATCAGTGGGGCGTTGATTGATCCGTCTTCATATACAGCTGCATAGCCGGTTCCAGCTGCAAGAGCTCAAAACAGACGCATGGGTTCGGTGGAATCCAATGGCTGAATAAGACGTTTGCCGTCGCTGTTCAGTGGCGCGACTTCGTGAAATTGCAGATGCCGGGAAAGCATGGTACCCGCTTCCCGCATGGAATCTAACAGTGCGGCTCCGTCAACGGAGCGGTCCAGCCATGAGGCAACCATATTCCGAGGCGCCAGCAGGGGCATGCGATCATGCACCTTGACGAACTCGTCCGCGGCAGGGCAGGTGATGATGGTTGCGGTCAGCTGCCATGGCGATGCGGGAGACGGCCTCCACCATGAGTACAGGCCGGCCAAAGACAATAGTTCATCATGTGGTGCGTGAAAATAGAACGGCCTGCGACCTTTCCATTCGTAGTAGCCGGAAGCGGGGATGATGGCTCGCATGGATTTTGTGGATTCGGCGAACGCCGGCTTGACATGCGCAGACTCCACACGCGCATTATATGTGGGGTAGCTCAGCACTTTGCTGGCGCTCCATCGCGGCACCAGCGACCAATAGGCACCGGTCAGATGACGGCGGCCATCCTTGCCCTGTGCCACCACGCCAATGTTCTGCGTGGGTGCGATGTTGTAGGAAGGCTGTGGCAGAGTGTCAACGCGCACGTCATCCTCGTCTACCGCGAACTGTGAGGCCACGGCATCCCAATCCAAATCGAGCGCGAATCTCCTGCACATGCGTCCAGTCTATGCCATCAATGGAATCAATCCCAGGCCGTATGACCGATATTCATGGCGATCTTCCTTTTGTTGGCCGCTCTGGTTCCGTAGCGATACGAACCAACGAGGAATAGCCCAGAATGTAGGACGCACAAGGCAATAAAGGCAGGGCGTGACCTAGAGTGGCGCATGACCGAACACCAACAAAGGGAGGACCATGTCGGTTTTGGACGAATTGGTGGCGGGCGCACTGGAGGACCAGCAAACCCGCGAGCTCACCGTGTCTCTTGAGGATGTGAAGAAGGCCGCGCTGGCGGCCCCGGCTCCGATTGACGCAACACGATGGCTCAAGCGCGCCGATGGCATCCCGGTGATCGCCGAAATCAAGCGCGCGTCCCCGTCCAAGGGCCACCTCTCCGACATCCCGGACCCGGCCGCGCTGGCCCGCGAATACGAGAAGGGTGGCGCAAGCGCCATTTCCGTGCTCACTGAAGGTCGCAAATTCCTCGGCAGCCTTGATGATTTCGACAAGGTCCGCGCCGCCGTGCATATTCCGGTGCTGCGCAAGGACTTCATCGTCACCGACTACCAGATCTACGAAGCCCGCGCCCACGGTGCCGATTTGGTGCTGCTCATCGTCGCCGCATTGGACGACGCCCAGCTCAAACATCTGCTGGATTTGGCGCACGAGTTGAGCATGACCGTGCTGGTCGAAACGCACACCCGCGAGGAGATCGAACGCGCATGTCAGGCCGGCGCCAAGGTGATCGGCATCAACGCGCGCAACCTGAAGAACCTCAAGGTGGACGTGAACAAATACAACGAACTCGCGGCCGATCTGCCCGATGACGTCATCAAGGTGGCGGAATCCGGCGTATTCGGCGCGGTCGAGGTCGAAGACTACGCCCGCGCGGGAGCGGACGCGGTACTGGTCGGCGAGGGCGTGGCCACCGCCGACGATCATGAACGTGCAGTGGAACGACTAGTAAAGGCAGGAGCACAAGTGAAAGCATCCGAAACAACCCCGCTCAGCGAACATCAGGGACCGTATTGGGGTCAGTTCGGCGGCCGCTATGTGCCCGAGGCCCTCATCACCGCCCTCGACGAGCTTGAGCGCGTCTACACGCAAGCCAAGGCCGACCCCGAATTCCACAAGGAATTCATGACGCTCCAGCAGCGTTACGTGGGCCGCCCGAGCCCGCTGACCGAAGCCCCGCGCTTCGCCGCACTCGTCAAGGAGAAGACCGGCCTCGACGCCCGTATCTTCCTCAAGCGCGAGGATTTGAACCACACCGGTGCGCACAAGATCAACAACGCGCTCGGACAGGCCTTGCTCGTCAAGCGCATGGGCAAGACACGCGTGATCGCCGAAACCGGTGCCGGCCAGCACGGCGTGGCCACCGCTACCGTGTGCGCTATGCTTGGCCTCAAGTGCCGCATCTACATGGGCCAGATCGACGCCCGCCGCCAGGCCCTGAACGTGGCCCGCATGCGTATGCTCGGCGCCGAAGTGGTCGAGGTGACCCTCGGCGACAAGATTCTGAAGGATGCCATCAACGAGGCCCTGCGTGACTGGGTCACCAACGTCAAGGACACGCACTACCTGCTCGGCACCGTCGCAGGCCCGCACCCGTTCCCGGCCATGGTGCGCGACTTCCAGAAGATCATCGGCGAGGAAGCCAAGCAGCAGCTTCAGGACTGGTACGGCATCGACCATCCGGACGCGATTTGCGCTTGCGTGGGCGGCGGCTCCAACGCCATCGGCGTGATGAACGCCTTCCTGGACGATGACCGCGTGAACCTCTACGGCTACGAAGCCGGCGGCAACGGCCCCGAATCCGGCCAGCACGCTATCCGCTTCGCCCCCGGCACCGGCCAGCTCGGCATGTTCCAGGGTGCCAAGAGCTACCTGCTGGAAACCGACGAAGGCCAGACGCTCGATACCTACTCGATCTCTGCAGGCCTTGACTACGCTTCCGTGGGGCCAGAGCACGCATGGCTCAAGGACATCGGCCGCGTGAACTACAGCTGGGCCACCGATGAGGAGGCCATGAACGCCTTCCGCGACCTAAGCCAGAGCGAGGGCATCATCCCCGCCATCGAAAGCTCGCACGCCGTGGCCGGCGCGTACAAGGCCGCCGCGGATCTGAAGGCCAAGGGCTATAACAAGGCCGTGATGATCGTGAACATCTCCGGCCGGGGCGACAAGGACATGGCCACCGCCGGCAAGTGGTTTGGCTACCTGACCGACGATCAGGCCGCCGCGCTCGATGTGGCCGGCGCCCACGGCGACACCGCCGCCTGAACAAGAAGAGGAGATTTTTGATTATGACCAACGAAGCAACCACGCCGTCCGGCCAGCCGCTGGGCATCAGCCACAAGCCCAGCAAGTCGGGCGCTATGTTCACCAAGTTCAAGGCCGAGAACAAGCCCGCCTTCATCGGCTACCTGCCCTATGGCTTCCCCAACCCAGACGTCTCGCTTGACGCCTTCAAAACGATGGTCGAGCACGGCGTCGACGCCGTGGAAATCGGCCTGCCGTACTCCGACCCGGTCATGGACGGCCCGGTCATCCAGGCTGCCGCCTCCATCGCCCTGAACAACGGCGAGACCATCAAGCGCGTGTTCGAGGCCGTCGAAACCGTGGCCAACGCCGGCGGCGTGCCGCTCATCATGAGCTACTGGAACCTCGTGTACCACTACGGCGTCGAGCGTTTCGCCCGTGACTTCGAGAACGCCGGCGGCGCCGGCCTCATCACCCCGGACCTTATTCCGGACGAGGCGGGGGAGTGGATCGAAGCCTCCGACCGCCACGGACTCGACCGCATCTTCCTGGTCTCCCCGGACTCGTCCACCGAGCGCCTCGAAACCGTGGCCCGCAACGCGCGCGGCTTCGTGTACGCGGCCGCCCGCATGGGCGTCACCGGCGAACGCGCCACCATCGACGCCTCGCCCGAACTCCTCGTGGAACGTACCCGTCAGGCCGGTGCCGAGAACGTGTGCGTGGGCATCGGCGTGTCCACCGCCGAACAGGGCGCCAAGGTCGGCTCCTACGCGGACGGCGTCATCGTCGGCTCCGCGCTCGTGCACACCCTGCTCGCGGACGACAACAAGACCGCACGCGACCCGAAGGAAGGCTTGAAGCTGCTCGCCGCCAAGAGCGAGGAACTGGCCGAAGGCATCCACAACGCACGCTAAGACCTGCCGCCCCTAGAATCAGGGCGTATTCGGCACCTGCTTCCGTCATGGATTGCCGCATGCGCCCTGGTAAAGGGATTATCCGCCATCGAAGCCATCGAGGAAAAGCTTGGACCCTGAGGCTCGACACATATGAAACGAGTACGCTGCCAAAGCGTGAGGCGTTCCTCGAGTCCCGGTTTCCATGCGGTAGTATGGCAGGCGGCATTAGCGAATACGAGTAAGTGAGGCACGATGAATCTGGCCTATATCCCCTCGCCGACCTTCTCTAAATTCCAGGTCGGCCCGTTTACCATCCACATGTATGCAATCTGCATCCTGATTGGCATCTGCGTGGCTGTGTGGATCCTCACCACGCGCTGGAAGCGCTACGGCGGCACCTTCGACCAGATTCTCGACACCACGCTCGTCACCGTGCCCTGCGCTCTGGTGGGCGCACGCCTCTACCACTGCATCACCACGCCGGCCGACTACTTCCCGCCCACCGGCAACCTGATCAACATCCTCAAGGTGTGGGAAGGCGGCATGGCCATCTTCGGCGGTATCTCCGTGGGCACGCTGGTGGCGTTCCTATGGTGCCGCCACAAGCATTACCCATTCGCGATCTTCGCCGACGCCATCGCCCCCGCGCTGCCCGTGGCCCAGGCCATCGGCCGACTCGGCAACTGGTTCAACCAGGAACTCTACGGGTGGCCCACCACCCTGCCTTGGGGTCTGAAACTCAACGACGCGGACGCCATCGGCAAATCCGAAATCTGCTATTCCGGCGCTGAGTGCCCCGACTACAAAACCACCCTGTTCCACCCCACATTCCTGTATGAGATGATCTGGAACCTCATCGGCGCCGCGATCATCATCTACCTTGGCCATAAGCTCGCCGACCGCCTTAGGGCTGGCCAGCAGTTCGCCATGTACCTGATGTGGTACGGACTGGGCCGCACCTGGATCGAAAACGTGCGCATCAACTACTCCACAGTGATTCTGGGGTTGCGCACCAACGTCTGGACCGCCATCATTGTCTTCGTGATCGGCTGCATCCTGTTCGTCGTGCTCTACCAGCATGGCCCTGACTCCAAGGTACAGGCCCGGCAACTTGCGGCGGTCACCGCCGACGAACTCGAACGCCAGAGCATCGAAGAAGAACGACTGCGCCAGAAGAAAGCCCAGCGCGGCAATATGCAAAATAAGTAACACTGGAAAGAACAGCGTCCAAACAGCACGAAACACGGGGCTCCAAGTCCCATTGCACAGATAAGGTAGGAAACCATGAGCAATATCGCAATCGCACCCAGCATCCTGTCCGCTGATTTCTGCAACCTCGAACGTGACCTCAAGGCCATCTCCAATGCCGATTTGGTTCACGTCGACGTGATGGATCATCATTTCGTGCCGAACCTGACCCTTGGCGAGCCCATCGTTGGCCGCATCTGCGAGGTCACCGACCTTCCCGTCGACGTGCACCTGATGATCGAGGATCCGGATCGTTGGGCCCCCGAATACGCCAAGCTCGGTGCCGCTTCGGTCTCCTTCCACATGGGGGCCACCCATGCCCCGGTGCGTCTGGCACGCCAGCTGCGCGAAATGGGCTGCAAGGCGAGCTTCGCCGTGCGCCCGGCCGAACCGGTCGAGCCGATTTTCGACATCCTCGATGAGTTCGACATGGTGCTCATCATGACCGTGGAGCCCGGCTTCGGCGGCCAGAAGTTCCTCGACAACCAGATGGCCAAGGTTCGCCGTCTACGCGACGAAATCACCCGTCGCGGACTGAAGACCCGCATTCAGGTCGACGGTGGCGTGAGCCCCAAGACCGCGCACATCGTGGCCGAAGCCGGCGCCGACGTGCTCGTGGCCGGTTCCGCCGTATATGGCGCTGAGAACCCCGCCCAGGCCGTCGATGACATCCGCGCCAAGGCCGAGGCCGCGTTTAAGGCCTGAGCCGCAGCGCGCCCATTACCTCAGCAGAAGCAACAAAGAAAAGATAATCATGAAGACGTTTGAATCCCTGTTCGCCGAACTGTCCGAAAAGGCCAAGATCCGTCCCGAAGGCTCCCTGACTGTCGATGAGCTCGACAAGGGCACCCACTTCATCGGCAAGAAGATCATCGAAGAGGCCGGCGAAACCTGGATGGCCGCCGAGTACGAGGGCGCGGATCGCACCGCCGAAGAGATGAGCCAGCTGCTCTACCATGTTCAGGTCATGATGATCAAGCACGGCCTGACCCTCGAGGACGTCTACAAGCACCTGTGATCGCCGTTCCGCGGCCGCAGAACACTGAACCAAGCACAAGGGATTCACGGGCAATTCCGCTGGCAATCCCCGCACAATGCAGTAACCGCAGCGCATCGAACTCCCAACAGGGGAGAGGAGCATTCATGCTGAGAATCGCAGTGCCCAATAAGGGCATGTTGTCAGAACCCGCGTGGAACATGCTGGCCGAGGCCGGCTACCGTCTGCGCACCAATCCGCGTCAGCTCGTCGTCCAGGATGAAGACAACGGCATCGAGCTGTTCTACCTGCGTCCGTTGGATATCGCGGTGTACGTGGGCCGCGGTGCCATTGATGTGGGCATCACCGGACAAGATCTGCTGAAGAATTCCGGTACCGCTGCACTCGAGCACATGCCGCTCGGCTTTGGCTCCTCCACATTCCGCTTCGCCGCTCCGAACGAATCCCCGATCACCACTCTGGAAGACATTCAGGGCAAGCGCGTGGCCACCACCTTCGACAAGCTGGTGCATGAATACCTCGTCGAACACGGTATCGAAGCTGAAACCATCCACCTGGATGGTGCCGTGGAATCCTCCGTGCAGCTGGGCGTGGCCGACCTCATCGCCGACGTGGTCTCCACCGGTACCACGCTGCGCAACGCCGGTCTGCGCGTTTTTTCCGACCCGCTGATGCACTCCGAAGCGTGCCTGATTCGCTCTCCGCGTCTGGACGAGAAGGACTCCCGTCTCGCCGTACTCACCCGCCGTCTGCAAGGCGTGCTGACCGCACACCAGTACGTGCTTATGGATTACGACATCCCCGTAAGCAAGGTGTCTGCAGCCGTGGCCGTGACCCCCGGTTTTGAGAGCCCCACTATCTCCCCGCTGCACGACAAGCAGTGGAACGCCGTGCGCGTCATGGTGCCCAAGGCCAAGGTCAACCAGCTGATGGACGATTTGTACGAAGTCGGTGCTCGAGGCATCATCGTCACCGCATTGCAAGCCTCTCGCATGTAAACCATGTAGACTATTTGGCGATATGACAGACCACAAACTCAGCAGCAGATACAGTCCAGAGGCGCGTGACCTGTATTTCACTGTGCCGAATCTGATCAGCGCGTTGAGAATCATCTCGATTCCATTCATCTCCGCGCTGATCTCTCGGCATGAGATGATTGCGGCGTTGGCGCTTATCGCCATCTCCTCCGCTTCTGACGGACTCGATGGCATCATCGCGCGCAGATTCAACCAAGTCAGCAAAATCGGGCAGATTCTTGACCCGGTAGCCGATCGCCTGTTGATTTTCTGCTCGATTCTGGCTCTCGGCGTCGCCGGTGTCATCCCCTGGTGGATGCTGATCATTGTGGGTTTGCGCGACTTGTGGATGGCAATTCAGGTGCTGTGGCTTGCCCAATATGGATATGGTCCGTTGCCGGTGCATTTCGTGGGCAAAGCGGGCACCGCATTATTGATGATTTCCATCGTCAGCCTGATTTTCGCTGATCTTGGCACCAACGCCTTCTTCCACCTGCTCTATCTTGCCGCGCTTGCCGTAGGGATTTGGGGCATTGCCATGTACTGGTTGGCCGGATATATCTACACCAAACAAGGTGTGAGCTTGTTGCGCAAGGAATTGGGGGAGCGGCATGGAGCCTGATTCCACAGCGCCGGTCTCATTCCCCGTACCAGAGGAGAATGAGCCAGTACGCCGTCGTGCCATTTTTTCCCGTGCATTTCGGTCTGTGGAATCCCACCATGCTTTGTCTCCCGATGATGCCGCGGCCGTTCGCGGACGTCGTCGCCGTAAAACCAACGATGATTCCCTGCAACTCATCGACGATCTCGTGAACCGTCCGATGGATCCCATGTTCTCCGATTCGAGACTGGTCCATGAGCAGCGATCTGCATTTTCCATCTGGTTCAATCGCATCATCGTTTTCCTGATTTGCGTCGGTGTCGGGTTTGCGGGGTGCCTGTTCGTCCAGCAGCTGCAGTCCGATCCGCGCAAACAGGTGCGTCAGACGTTGGCCGGCCAACTCGAAAACCGCAATGCGCAAATCGAACAGCTCACCAAAGATGTGAATGCGGTCAAGGCCCAAGTCGACGAGCAGTCGAAGAAGGTCTCCGGAAAGGTCAAAAGCGACACGCTGATTCAGGATGAATTGGTCATCGGTGCCGTGGCCGTCACCGGTGAAGGCATCACCATGACATTGGCCGATCCTATTGCGGCGAGCCAGTCCGACCAATCCACCTCCACCAGAGTGGGTACCACCAGCAAGATTCGCGTCGTCACGGATCTTGATTTGCAGCAGCTGGTATCGCTGATGTTCCAAAATGGAGCCGAAGCCATCTCCATCAACGGCAATAGGCTCGGTGCACAGACCTCCATCCGTAAGGCGGGTGGGCATATTCTCATTGGCGTGAATGCCATCGAAAGCCCGTACACCATTGAAGCCATCGGAGACAAGAACACGTTGGCCGAAGCTATGGGATCAAAGAATCTGGCAAGCCTGTACGATTCCTTCAAACAAGCAGGTATTTATCCGCAGGTAAACAAGTCCAATTCGATTACACTTGAGGCAGCAGTGGCTGGCGAAACCCAATACGCAGAGAGGAACGAATAATGGCAGCCGTCCTAGGTCTGATTATCGGCGTGGTAATCGGTGTGTTTGTCAAGCCGGACATTCCGGTCGTCTTGCAACCCTATCTGCCGATTATGGTGGTGGCCGCCATCGACGCACTGCTGGGCGCTGCACGCGCGTACTTTGAACGAAGCTTCTCTGACCGTGTATTCGTCATATCGTTCCTGGCCAACGTGCTGACGGCAACCTTGCTGGTGTTCCTCGGTAATCAGCTCGGCGTCGGCTCACAGCTGCAGACCGCCGTTATTGTAGTGCTCGGCATCCGTATCTTCTCCAACGTGTCCGCCATTCGCCGGTTCATCTTCCGAGGCTGATATGGTACGAAGAGCTAAATCAAACAACATGCTGGACAAAATGCATGACCAGCATGCCCAAGATAAGGCGAACGACCGCATGGAAACCGGTTCGTTCCCCACTATACGCAAAAAGCCGCGTAAGAACCTGAACCGGAATTCCGATCGTTCCCGACTGATATCGTCGATCTTCATCATGCTGATGTGCGCATTGCTGGGCTTTGCCTACATGAGTCAGATCAACAACACCAAATCCACCTATGAAACGATGGATGAGAACGAGCTGGTTCGTCTGCTCAACGAGTCGAACACGCAGATATCCAACCTCGAGCAGCGCAAAACCCAGCTGACCAGCCAGCTGAACTCGTTGAAGTCGGCTGCCAACGAGCAGGAACAGGCGCGTAAGATCGCCAAGCAGAACGAGGAAACCAGTGGTCTGATTTCCGGCCGGCTCCCGGCCAAGGGCAAGGGTATTACGGTTACGGTCAGCCGCGGTTCGACATCCAGAATCGACGCTTCGATCATGTTCAACCTCATCGAGGAGCTGCGCAATGCCGGCGCCGAAGTCATTGCCATCAACGAGGTTCGCGTTGTCGCATCGACCTATATTCAAGATGCTGACGAAGGGCTGATTTCCGATGGCACGGCCATCAAACCTCCGTATGTGGTCAAGGCTATAGGCAATCCGCAGGAGCTTTCCAACGCAGTTGACATCGCCGGGGGAGTGGGTGCCCAGCTGCAGGTCAAGTATGGAGCTAATGTTAATGTCGAAGCCTCCGATAACGTCATTATTGATGAAGTGCGTGAAGCTACGCAAAATAAGTATGCAAAGACGGTAGAATAGGAAGCTATGACTGATCCGATTCCTAGCGCAGGCGAAACCACCATCATTGGATTGCCTGCTATTAACGTATTGCCCGTTACCGCAACCGGCGACCGTCCTCTGACTCAGGAGGATTTGGACACCATTACACGCCTGTCCGAGGGGACGGCGTTGCTTATCTCGACCAGGGGAGCGGTGTCTGGTTCGCGGTATCTGCTTGATGAGGATGAAATCACTGTTGGTCGCGATCCCCGAGCGGATATTCTGCTGGACGATTCCACCGTATCCCGGCAGCACGCCGTGTTCCGCCGGGTCAATGGCCAGTATTCCGTTATCGATGCCGGAAGCCTCAATGGCACCTATGTGAACCGCCAGCGCGTTGATCAGGCGGTGCTTAAAAACGGCGATGAAATCATGATTGGCAAGTTCCGTCTGGTGTTCTTCACGAAATCTGCCTTTGTCTCCCAATAACCGACACATTGTGTGGGGTTACACTTGGTGAAGAATTGCAATCGTGTGATTACACCAGTGTGAGTTAGGAGAGTCAAGATGGGCGAGACTGAGCTGCATCTTCATATTCCGCTTGATGAGCGTGAAGATCTCAATGATGGCGCTATCCAGGGGGAGTTGTTCGCCAACGCCGATTCCGAGGAAATCAAGCGTGGATATCGCGGTACCGTGGCATCCAAGGTTGCGGGCATCACGTATCGTCAGCTCGATTACTGGGCACGCAAGCAGATTGTCGAACCGTCCATCACGCCATCGCACGGATCCGGCTCCCGTCGTTTGTATTCCTTCAAGGACGTGGTGATTCTGGCCGTCTCCAAGAAGCTGTTGGATGCTGGCGTGAATCTGCAGAACGTGACTGCGGCCATCGGCTTCCTTACCCAGCACACCACCGATCAGCTGGCCAACGTGACCATCATGTGCGACGGCCAGAACGTGCATGAATGCACGACCAGCGAGCAGATGCTTGAGCTGCTGCAAAGCGGCAAGGCCGTGTTCGCCGTGTCGGTCGGCTCACTGTGGCATCAGATTGAAACCGCTCTGGAGGATGAGGATTACGTCGATCTTGATGACAAGCCGATGACGGTTTCCATGAATCGTCCGATTGACGAATTGACCGCCATGCGTATGCGCAAGAAGCTTGAGGCGCAGCGTCTACAGCGTGAGGCCGCTTGATTTCGCAGCAGGTTTGTATGATGGCGACTTGCCGGGTTTCCGGCAGGTCGTTTTTTCATTATGGGCGTGCAAAGATCGAGTAATCTTGCAGAACACAGTGCTGAAGGATGATGCAATGGGTATAGTCATTGGGTTCCTGCCAATCGTGCTCTGGCTCGTCGCCGTCATTATGGCTGTCGCCATTATCACGTTCACGATAGGTCAAGGCCACATATTCACGCCGCGGGCAAAGCGTCCGGCGACTGAGCCGGTTGACTGGTCCATGGTCAAAATGCATTTTTTGTCGTTTGTAATGGCGCTGATACCGTTTCCTGTATTCGTTTTTCTCGCGGATTCCATGGATGCGCGTCTGAGAGATTTCTGCGACGCAGCGCAGTTGCCCGCAGCTGTCATCGTATTCGTTCTGGTGTTGCTGGAGAACGTCGCCATGTATTTCCAGGCGCGCAACGCTTCGGAGACTGCAATGGATCGGCGTATTGGTGCCTCTGTACGTAAGAACGACGATGACACTGGAATCCGATAATGTACGTTATGTCAGATTAGTTATCCTTGACGAGGATTCAGTCGCCTGTATCAACTAGTCCACGCATACCAGGCCGACAGCCAAAAGGCCGACAGCCAAAGGAGCACCGGAGCGACCACCGCAATTGCAAGAATCGCCGTGCCTTTCAGCCAATCCTTGTCATTTCGTTTCCAGTGGAATGCTCGCCAAATGAACCATATCAGCATGGGAATCTCATACAGCGACAGCAACGGCAAACCGATGAAAACCAGGTCGAAGCTCGCGGCGCAGGCTTCATCGCATCCCATCATGAAGAAGTCCTCGCCGTTGTGTTTCAGTGCGTTTGGAAATAACGGTTTACGGCTTCTTCGATCTGCTCGGGCTTCTCGATGATCTCGTAAACGCCGTGTTCTTCCATCTCGCCGGCCGGAGCGTAACCCCAACGGCAGCCGATGGTGTCCAGCCCGCAGGCGTGTGCGCCATCGATGTCGGTGTAGCGATCGCCGATCATCACGGCCTTATCCCCTGCCGAAGCATCAAAACCGATTTTGTCAAAGCAATAACGGATGACCTGATCCTTATCCAAGCGAGAGTTGTCCTTGGAAGCGCCATAAATGCCATCCAGCAATTCGGTCAGATGGAAATGCTCACAGATCGGAACGCATTGGTACTCGGGCTTGCAGCTGGCCAACGCCAGATAATAGCCGTCGGCACGCAGCTTGAGCAGCTGTTCGCGGATACCGGGAAACACGACGTTCACCAAGCGGCCGGGAACTTTGTTGCCGGGCTCGTTCGGATCATCGAACACGGCGCGATCCGCATAGTAGCTACGGTAGATGATGACCGCCCGGTCAAGCTCCTCCTCCGGCACATGGTTGCGTCGCAGCGATTCGATGATGGCCGGACCAATGAAACGATGCAGCTCGGCATCGTCGGGAACCGGGCGACCCAATTCCTCGAACGTCTTGATGACGGATGCGATGATGCCGCCGTCGGACTTGGTAAGCGTGCCGTCGAGGTCCAGCAGGACCACGTTCCTCGGATGCTGTGCCATATGAGGTCCACTCCCCTGTTTCACTATGGTGTTCATGTTCGCAAGATTGCTTCAGCAATGATTATGCCCAGTCGGTTTGACTGGGCATCAAGTTCACGTGTTGTTGGCTCACTCGTAATCGGGAATCCAACCGTCGCGGTGCATCTGCAGACGCTTCTCGAGCAATGTGGCGAGCTCCTCCTCGCTACGACGCTCCAGCAACATGTCCCAGTGCGTACGGGTCGGCTTGGTGATCTCATCGGCCTCACGGTCGTCATCGCCTTCGCGATGGGCCACGGAACCGCAGCGGCACTCCCACTCGTCAGGAATCTCGGCACCTTCCGCAAACGGCAGAATAGTGCGGTGACCCTTAGGGCACACATACGCCACATCGTTTCGCGCGGCGAAATCCACGTTGTCATCGGACTCCAGCGATTTCGCGCCGATGCTCATGCCCCTGAGGCTACGTTCTGCCATATTGGCATCCTCCTTGAAAAATCTTCGACCGTACTAATTTACGCAACAGTTCGGACTTGGCTTCTATTCCGCTGTTCGCTAGTGACTGACCGGTGTAGACGGTCAAGCAAAGGTTAATCGACGCCGGAATAGGCCACGACTCCGCGGTTCACACGATCAGCCGCTTCATGGGCGATATCCGCCAACCGTTCTCCCCCATCGAACGGCAATGGCTGCGCCACGGCGATTTGCTGCAGTACGTCGGCCAGTCGTTTGGCGGTGCGCACAAAGTCGCCGCCGGTCATGTCCGTGCCGTACAGGCATGCACCCAGCGAACCGCCGTCGGCCCATTCGTACATGATGTCGACGATGCCGAAGTCCGGCTGGTGCATTTCTTCCAGGCTGTGATCCTCGCACAGGATGTTGATATCCGCGCAGATGCCTTGCAGTTTGGACGATGCGATGGCGATAGGGCCGGAAATGCCGCCCGGATAATGCCGTGGTTCGCCGTCCGAGCCACGCCTGGCCTCGTACACCAGCGAGGAAAGTACCGCGGCCAGCCCGTTGGCATCGAGCTTGTCGAAAGTGCCGGCAAGCAGCGCCTCGCAGAGTTCCAGATCATGCTCGCTGTAAATACGGCGCAACAGCAGGCCTTTTTCGGTCAGGGTCACGTCGATACGGCCGTTGCCGTCATCATGCCGCTCCAGATAGCCGAGCTGGGTAAGGATGTCGCAGATACGGTCGAACTGACGTGCCACAGAGCCGGTACGCGAGTCATAACGATACTTCACCCGATTGAGTTCCCGGGTCTCACGGGCCCAGCGGTGCCCCCATTTGAGGTGCTGCTGGAGGTCGGGGCAATTGCGGCATGGATGCTCGTGCTCGGCCTTGCGCAGCTTCTGGATGCGCTTGTCGAGGTCCTGGAAAGCGCGAGATCTGTCCTGATCGGTCAGGAACACCTCGTGCTTGAGTTTGCGGCGGCCATCCTTCTCGATGTCGCTGAGCTCCATACGCAACGTCATGAACTGCTTGAAATCGCCATGATTGCAGGCGAACGCCTGTTCGTATCCGGCCAATGCATTGGTGAGCGTGTTGATCTGCGATTCCAACTGCCAGGCGGATTCATTGGCTTCCCATTGGGCAAAAGACTGATCCAAGGTGATTCGCGCGGTCCCATAGTCGCTGGAATTAAGCAGATTCACCGCCATATTGAACGTCGGACGGAAGCTGGAATGCAACGGATACACACGCTTGGAAGACAATGCCGCGGCCGTGGCGGGCACGAATCCATGATGGTCGACCACGATGGCATGGCCGATGGTGTCGATACCGCGTCGGCCGGCACGTCCGGTCAGCTGTGTGAACTCGCCGGGAGTCAAACCCACATGACCGGTGCCGTCGAACTTCTCCAGCTTCTCAACCACCACGCAGCGTGCCGGCATATTGATGCCCAGCGCCAGCGTTTCCGTGGCGAACACCATTTTGACAAGGCCCTCTTCAAACAGGCGCTCGACAATTTGGCGGAACAGGGCGATCATGCCGGCATGATGTGAGGCGAATCCTTCTTCCAAAGCGAATCGGAACTTGGAGAACTGCAACGCCTTCAGATCCTCTTGGGTGAGCTGACCTTCCACCATCTCGTCCACGATGCGGCGAATCCTGGTCACTTCCTCATCGGTGGTCAGTTCCAGTCCGGCATTGATGCACTGCTCGACCGCCTGATCACAGCCGTTGCGAGAGAAGATGAAGTAGATGCCGGGTAGCATGCCCAGAAAGTTCAGCTCGTCGACCACGGCCCAACGGCGAGGCGTGTGTCGCTCCGGGCGTGGTACGCGATCCTTGTGCCCTTTTCCGCCCTTGCCTTTGAATCCCCTGCGCTTGTCGGGCCGTTCCTCACCACGGCGGCGTGCCGCCTTGCGGTCCAGTTGGTCGAGTCGGTTGATCAACTCGGCGTTGAGCTTCGTGGTCTGGTTGCCGTTGCCGTCCCTGCGATACAGATCCAGCACCTCCGGCTCGGTTTGTTCATCCGCCTGCACAATGACGTGCTGTTCAAGCGGCACCGGGCGATGCTCGCTGATGACCAGCTTGGTCTCGCCGCGCACAGATGCGATCCAGTTGGAGAAATCCTCCACATTGGACACCGTGGCAGACAATCCCACGATTTTCACCGTCTTGGGCAGGTGAATGATGACCTCTTCCCAAACCGGACCGCGGAAGCGGTCGGCAAGGTAATGCACCTCGTCCAGAATCACATACCGCAGTGCGGTGAGCGTGGTGGAATGCTCGTAGAGCATATTGCGCAGTACTTCGGTGGTCATCACCACGATGTCCGCCTCGGAATTGATCGAGGTGTCACCGGTGAGCAGGCCTACCTTATCCGGGCCGTATACGTCTACCAGATCATGGTATTTCTGATTGCTGAGAGCCTTGATAGGAGTGGTATAAAACGCTTTGACGTTGCGTTCCTGAGCCAGATAGATGGCAAAATCGGCTACCACGGTTTTGCCTGCGCCGGTCGGTGCGGCGACCAGCACATTGCTGCCGGCCTCCAATGCGTCGTTGGCTTCGGTCTGGAAATCGTCAAGATCGAACGGCAGTGTAGCGGCAAAACGAGCCGCGACCGATGCTCTGTGTTTATTGGCTTTCTGGAATGATGCGTATCGCTGGGCAGGACTAAGCGTTCGGGAAGAATCGCCTTCCTGATGGTGAGGGTGACGTGCCATGATGCTTTCCGACTAGTCGTCTACTTGTTGAACTGCTTCCACCTGTTCCAAGCCGCGATATGGCGTTCGCGAGTGACGTTCTTGCGCTGTATCACTTCTGCATGGGCGTCGACATAGCGTTCCTGCGCCACATTCAGCGGCTGCGTGAACAGCGGCGGTTCGCTCTCCTCTGTGGAATCGCCGGACTCCTCCATTTTGGAGACGCGCTCGCCAAGTCTGCCGCCAATCTCCGCGATATCCTGCACGGCATGGAATCCATGTAGTCCCGCGTATACTAGTCCGGCCGCGATCATGGCCAACATGAACAGAACCAGAATCGGCCATATCCACCAAGGCATGACGTCTGCTCCTTACTTGTTTTCGCTGATGCTGAGCTCTCGCTCGGCACGGGCGATAATCATCGTGCGCAGCGTTTCGGGGGCGACTGCGGTGATGTGGCGCGCATGGGCGATACAGAATGCCACGAACCAGGAATCGGAGGACACAGTCAGATGCACCTTCTCCCCCGCACCGCACTGCTCCACAGTGGCACCGGAAAGGGTCTTGATGAACGGCAACTCACGCTGATCGGTGATGAACACCGCTTCGGTGCCGTTGTCAAAGCTCCACTTGCGCAGCTCGCTGACCGGCATGTTCGGTACGTCAATTTTCTTGGTCGGCTTGACCAGTTCGGCCTTTTCGATGCGTGCTAGACGCAGCACCTGCCAGGTGCGGGGTTTGCCGTTGGCCTTGTCGATGGTCTTGTCTTTGGAGACGTAGGCCTTCTTGTCCTTGGGCGCCGCGGAACCGACATCGGTGTAGACAGCCGCGTAATAGACACCCTCGTCGATGAAAATCTTGGAGGGAGCCACCAGCTTGCGGCGGGTGCGTCCGGTGCTGTCGGTGTATTCCATATCCAGCAGCGAGTCGGTGTTGATAGCGCGCTTGACCACGGAGAAACTGCGCGGTTCAAGCTCATAACCGGTAAGGCTCAGCCACGGGGTCTGGCCGGGGCTCACATGCTGACGCAGACGCTCGTAAAGGTCTTCGGCCTGGGCGCGCTGCTTGTCAGGCAGCAGCGGGGAATGTGCCAGATAGCTCACCGATGCGGTGAGCATGCTCAGGTACTGCGGTGAGATACCGGCAAGACGCTCAAGACCCAGCGAGTTGGTGGCGGACACGATGCCTTCGGCATCCAACAATGGCCAGTCGATGTCGAAGAACTGGCTGCCGGCCATCTCCCCATCATCGGACACCGTGGTCAGTGTGTTGATGTCCTTATGAATGATGTTGACGAACTTCTTGAGTTCATCGTCGTTCTTCGGCTTGCCGATAAAGCGTTCGGCCAGTTCCCCCATGGAGAACTCTTCGCCAAGATGGGCGGACAGGAACAGCATCAGACGCAGTCGACGGTCGACCTCGCTGCCGGTCTGGAATGCGGAACCGTTTTTCTTGTTCTGGGCCTTGATGGATTCGGGGTCACCCGGTTCGCTGATGTCACGGCTGATTGCGGGAGAGACCACCGAAGCGCTGACCGGGCTTGCGGACTCGTCGGCAAGCGTGAACTGACTGGCTGCATGCAGACGACGATGATAGGCATCCACGGCTTCCTGCGGGCTGACGATGGTGGCACCTGGGTGTTCGAGTACGAACATGGCCAGATCATCGGAATCGGTGTATGCCACGTTCAGGTGTTCGCCGTCCACATCGATGGTCGCAGCGAATCGACGCGAATCGATGACCTTGACCAAGGTGTCCGGAATATGCTGGGTGCCGAGGCCTGGGGCGATGGAATCGAGACCAAGACCCGGAATCGGGGTCTGAGGCACGCGAGGTGTGGTGCGTGAAGTACGTGCCGCAACCTGAGTCTGATCGGGCTCGGAGGAGATAGACATGGAACGGGCCAGATAGTTGGCGGCGGCCAATACCGGCATATCTTCGGCTTCGAACATCAGACGGATGCGAGGTTCATCGCCCAATTGCAGGCGGTACGAGGCGAAATCCTGACCTTCAGACTTGGAGGAATATTCAGGCTGGCGCGATTCGATGGCAATGCCCATGGCGGCGAGCTTGGCGCGATCGCGTTGGAATTGCTTGGCGAATGCTGCCTTAGCTGCCTGATCGGCCAGCTCCCCATAGGAATCGGCGTAAGCCTTGACTCGCTGTGCGATTTGGCGGGAAGTAAGCCATTGCGGGAATGCGGATGAGAGTACGGCCAGTACATCCAGCTCGTGCTTGCCCCATTTGTCAGAAAAACGCCGACGTCCGCTTGTGCCCTCTGCCATTAGTCCTCACGTGTAGTTATTGTTTCGTTATAAGTGTGCATGAGTTTGTCTCATACTCCCTCTATCTTAGAGGCTTTTTCCGCGACTGCACACCATTTCACAAAAATAACGTCGTTTTTCTTCCATGATGATTGCTGAAATCAGACCCAATCGTCCGGTTCAATGCCTTGCGGGCCTACGTATTCGCCATTTGGCACGTAGCTCGGCTCGCCCTGATCGTCGAGTTTGGCATCAGCGAACATAATCACATCACGGCCGAATGTCCAGTCGCCTTGGATGGTCACCGAGTTGGCGGCGGCCAAGGATGGCACGGTGTACGGGAATCGTTCGTCGAAGTCGTGGATGTTCTTGTAATAGCGCGGATCAAGTTCCACGTTCGGGAAGATGTAGTTGCCATCTTCCATCTCGTAGGTGTCCGTCAGATGGAAGCGATCGGAACGCATGATGAACAGATCGTTGGTGGTCTTCACTGGAAGGAAGCGCATACGATCCACCTGCACGCAGATGGCACCGTTGAACAGGCCGATGGCCGCGCCCATGGCGGTTTCGAGCTGAATGACTTGCTCGGTATCCGGGTTGGTGGGATCCACGGTCTTCTTGTTGCGAATCACCGGCAATGGCAGCACACCATTGTATTCGGCAAGCTTGGCCTTGAGCGCGTCAATGCGAATCCAGATGGAGTTCGTATTGAAATACGGGTGCTTCTTGATATCCTGAGCCGCTGCCTTGTCGTCAGGATGCACCTGACTCATCTCGCGCAGCATCAGTCGGCCGCTGACCTTGTCACGCACGATGTGACCGCCCTTGCGGTCGGCCTTGGTGCGGATGGCAACCTCTGCCATAAACGGTGCGCCGGTGTTCTCGAAATGCTGGGCCAGCGTGCGGGAGGGGCGAGCGCCGAGATTATCGGAATTGGAGATGAACAGGTACTTGAAGCCATGCTCTTCGAGCACATCGAGCAGACCGGATTCCCAGATGGTGGAGAATAGGTCACCGTGACCCGGCGGGCACCATTCCAGATCCGGGTTTTCCGGGAAGCTGACGGGCTCGCCGGTGGCGGCGACCAGCTTTGGCTCCTGATGCTGGATGATTTCCATTGGAATCTCATGCTGCACGAACTTGCGGTTGTGCTTGAGCACCTTCATGGTGTCCGCCGAGGTGCGGAAGGAGTTCATGAAGGTCAGTGGAAGTTCGACGTTCAGACGGGTGCGGGCGGTCAGCACCTGACCGATGATGATGTCGATGAAGCGCATCTGCCTGGCCTTGTGGCGGCGCACAGGCAGCAGGGACTTGGCGCATTCCAGACCCATGGAGGTGCCGAGACCGCCGTTAAGCTTGAGGAACGCGGTTTTTGCGAACGCGTCCACGGCCTTGTCGTGATTGATGGTCTCGTAAACATCGTGGAAGCTGGGAACCTGCTCAAGCGGCTCCACATCCTCCTCTCGGATCCAGTTTGATGCCTCTTCGTGCTGCCATACGCTATAGAGACGATGAAATTGATTGATGGCGGTTTCGCTCATGCCTTTCTCGCGCATCTTGGCGGCGGAATGTGAGAAAACCTCTTCGATGTGGGCTTCCGCGGTGTTCTCGGCGGTGGCATCATCGTTTACGCTGAGCTGGGCTTCATTGTTCAGTTCGGTCAATTCAGGTCCCTTTCGTCATATTCCAAGGAACAAGTGTAACCCCGTATGGCTCAGGACAGTACACAAGGTGCGTGTTCACCAGTGAATAATCCGTGAATTAGGCGGCTTTCTGGGCTTGCAGAATGGTATCAATCACGGTGACGACGCCCCTATCGTTGTTGCTCGGCGCCAGCCAGTCGGCATGCGCGTGCATGTGCTCTTCGGCATTGGCCACTACGCAGCCGTGACCGGCCGCCTCAAGCATCTGAATATCGTTGTAGGTATCGCCGAGCGCGCAGGAATCCGCGATATCCACGCCCAGATACTCGCACAGGCGAGCAAGCGCCGAGCCCTTATCCACACCGGGATTCATCATGTCGATCCACATTTTGCCGGCGTTCGTTACCGTGTAACGGTCTGACCACGCATCGCGATAGGTCTCGCGGTAGACCTCTTCGGAATTGTTATCAGGGAAGAACACCGTGTATTTGTTTACATCGCGGTCAAGTTCGGTGAGGTCATCCATGTAGACGATTTTCTTGTAGAACGTGCGGAAATAGTTGTCGTATCGCTCGTCGCATGAGCGGATATAGCAGGCTTCGATGCCGCAGACGGTTGGGCATCCGCGTCCGTCGTCCAGCGTGTAACGAATCATTTCCTGGTACTGTTCAACGGGAATGAGGCTCTCGTAAATGAGCTTGCCGCGGCAGTAGATAGCCGCGCCATTGTCCGACATCAGCGCCATCTGGTTCTGGATTTCCGGGAACATCTCGGCCAATGTGTAGTTCGGGCGGCCGCTTGCCGCACAGAACGTAATGCCTGCCGCATCGAGCTTGCGGATGAGATCATCCATGTGGGGTGGCATGGAGCCGTCGTCAGCCAACAACGTGCAGTCCATATCACTGGCAATGACCCTGATTTGGCCCAGATCCTTGTCCTCGGTGAAATTTGCCAACATCGCGTACTCCTTGTCAGAGAAAAGGAAAAGTCCGGAATCATTAAGATTCCGGACTTAGAAAGTCGGGCCGGCGGGATTTGAACCCGCGACCCCTTGACCCCCAGTCAAGTGCGCTACCAAACTGCGCTACGGCCCGATGGTGCAAAAGCACCGAGTAGACAATTTACCACATGGATACGATTTGGCAAATCATCGTACGTCTTGCGTGTCCTGCGGTGCTGCGCCCATGGGTTAACGGAGACAACACCGCAAGGGATAACCACTACTTGCGCTTCTTCTTCTCTCGAATATTCACCGAGATCTGAATCGGAGTGCCTTCAAAGCCGAACTCCTCGCGCAGCTGACGCTCGATGTAACGGCGGTAACCGTGCTCAAGGAAGCCGGTGGCAAAGATCACGAAGCGCGGCGGACGCGTGGACGCCTGCGTGGCGAACAGGATGCGCGGCTGCTTGCCGCCACGCAGCGGGTGCGGGTGGGCGGCTTGAATCCTGCCGAGGAACGCGTTGAGCTTGCCGGTGGGAATACGCTGATCCCAGGATTCCAAAGCAGTGTTCATCGCGCGAGCCAGACGGTTGGTGTGCCAACCGGTCTTGGCGGACAAGTTCACACGCTCGGCCCACATCACGCGGTCGAATTCGGTGTTCCACAGACGTTCCAGACGCTGTTTGTCGAACTCATCCATCGCATCCCACTTGTTGAACACGAGCACGATGGCACGGCCAGCGTCCACGGCGGTGGACATGACCTTCAAATCCTGATCGGAGATGGGTTGCGAGGCGTCGAACAGAATCAATGCCAGTTCGGAACGCTCGATGGCGGCCTGCGTGCGCAGGGACGAATAGTATTCCGCGCCGGTGAGCTTGTGCTGGCGACGCTTGATACCAGCGGTGTCGATAAACAGCCAGTCTTCACCGTCGATGTCGACGATCTCATCGACCGGGTCACGCGTGGTGCCGGCAAGATCGTTGACCACGGCACGTTCCGAACGAGCCAGTTGGTTCAGCAGAGAGGACTTGCCCACATTCGGGCGGCCCACTAGAGCCACGCGGCGCAGACCGGACGGCGTGAGATAACCGGAAGCCTTCTCCTCTTCCTTCAGCTTGCCAAGGGCCACGTCCAACAGGTCGCCCACTCCCCTGCCGTGCATGGCAGAAATGGAGTACGGTTCGCCGAGACCGAGCTTCCAGAACTCAGCGGCAAGGTATTCGCTGGCGTTGTCGTCGATTTTGTTGACGGCCAGCACGACCGGCTTGCCCGAGGCGCGCAGCATCTTGACGATACGCTCGTCGGTGGTGGTCATACCGACCTGGCCATCGACCACGAACACCACGGCATCGGCCAAGGTCACGGCGACCTGAGCCTGTGAGGCGATGGCCGATTCGATGCCTTCGACATCGGCTTCCCAGCCGCCAGTATCCACGAGCTTGAAATCGGTTCCGGCCCATTCCGCGTCATAGCTCACACGGTCACGAGTCACGCCGGGGGTGTCCTCCACCACGGCTGCACGGCGGCCAAGAATGCGATTGACCAGAGAGGACTTGCCCACGTTCGGGCGGCCGACAATAGCCAGCACGCCGACCGGCTTGGGGCCGGACTTGCGGGCTCCGTCTTCAAAGCCACGGCCGGAAATCAGCTCCTCGTCGCCTTCATCGAGATCGTAGCCTTCGAGATTGGCGGCATAGCGCTCATATTCCTGATTCTCGATGGCATCTTCGATCAGCTTGATCATCACATCCAGTGTGTGTTCGAAGTCCATGTCCGAGTTGTCGATGGTGGTCACACCGTCGGCGGCGCTCAGGAAGCTGGTGACCTTGGAATCGGCTTTATCTCGTGCGGCAACATCCTCGGCTCCCACGCCCTTGACAGCCTGACCGGTGCGGCGAGCCTGACGGACCTCCTCACGGGCGGTCAGCAGAATACGCACTTCGGCATCAGGAGCCACCACGGTGGTGATGTCACGGCCCTCGGCCACAACACCCAGTCCACCAGAGAAGGAATCGAGCGACGCCTCGCGTGCGATGTACGCGCGCTGCGCCGCAATGAGCACGTTCCTGACCGGAATGACGTTCGACACTTTGGACACGTGCGTGGACACCTCAGTGGAACGAATCGCCTCGGAGATGTCCTCGCCATCGGCGTACACGCGGGGATCGTCAGGATCCACGGAAATATCGAAATGGTCTCCGGTGAAGAACTCCCCCACCGTTTCGGTGATGACACGCTCATCCACGGTCTCGGCATCAAGGTCGATGCCGCTTTTCAGGCACCACCACGCGCAGGCGCGGTACATTGCGCCCGTATCCAGGTATGCATAGTTGAAGTATTTGGCCAGCGCCTTGGACGTGGATGATTTGCCCACGCCGGCGGGGCCGTCGATGGCAACGCGAATCACAGTCCGACCTCCTTGGACAGCGAACGAACCTCGGCCTGAGACAACACGCGGTATGAGCCGGGCTTTAACTCACCAAGCTTGATCGGGCCGATTTGGGTGCGTACCAGACGCTTGACCGGGAAGCCGATGGAACCGAAGATACGACGCACGATACGGTTCTTGCCGGAATGCAGCACCACTTTGACCATGGTGAAGTCACGGGAGGAATCAATGATCGCGCAGTGGTCGAGCTTAATCCATCCATCATCGAGCTGTACACCGGTGGTCACGAGCCTGCGGCACACCGTGCCGGAGATGCGGCCTTCCAGCGTGGCGATATAAGTCTTTTCCACCTCGTACTTGGGGTGCATGACGTGCTGCGACAATTCGCCGTCATTTGTCATGAGAATAAGGCCTTCGGAATCGTAATCCAGACGGCCCATGTGGAAAATGCGTTCATACTTGTCGCCCACAATGTCACGCAGCGTGTAGCGACCTTTCGGGTCATCCATGGCGGAAAGCACCTTACGGGGCTTGTTCAGAGCCAGGGTAACGTGATTTGGGTTGACCCGGACTCGGGAACCATCCACGCGAACCTGCTGCTTATGCGGGTCGACGCGGGTGCCGAGTTCGGTAACAAGTTCGCCATCGACCTCAACACGACCTTCGGTGATCATATCCTCGCACTTGCGGCGGGAACCGAAGCCCGCTTGAGCAAGCAGCTTCTGCAGTCGAATGGCATTGGAATCATCATGCGCGCTTCTGGCGCGGGAATATGCGTTTGGCATCGTTCTCCCAACGTGGCCGGACAGTTTGAACGTTACTGTCAATTCTAATGGTGATATTTGATTGGCTGGCCGATTTTCTCAGCCAATTCCAACCTATATATCATACCGCAGCGGCGGACTACTGCTAGACTTGCAAACGTTTGTGCGGTTCGCCGCCTTTCGTATATCGATGAAAAGGATATTGAATCATGGAAGAAACCAAGCAACAGCCGCTGGGCCTGCGCGTGTGCGCTGAACTGGCCGGAAGTTTCCTGCTGTGCTTTGCTATTTATGCGTTCTCCACCTGGGGCTCCGCCGTGTACGGCGTCAACGTGGTATTCATGGCTGTGGCCACTGGCCTGGCCTACGCGGTAGTCACCGCCATCTTCTCCCGCATTTCCGGCGGACAGTTCAACCCGGCCGTGACTGTGGCCGCCGTACTGGCTTCCAAGACCAAGCTGGTTGACGGCATCCTGTATGTGATTGCCCAGGTCATCGGCGCCATCGCCGCAGGCTTTGCCGTGGTCAAGCTGCTGCCAACTTCCGAGCAGGTGACTTCGACCGTCTGGCTCTCCCCCGCTGTCAACGGATTCGAGAAGGGCTCCGTGTCTTACTCGCTGCTCACCCAGTATGGCATCACGTTCTCCATCACCTTGGCGATTGTCGTCGAAGTCGTTGCCTCGCTGATTGTGGTGGCTGCCGCCATGTCCAACATGGGCAAGAACGGTGAAGGCTCCGATCGCTATACAGCCACGATGGGCATTGCCTACGCCATTGCCGTGGCCATCAGCTACCCGGTGACCGGCGCCGGTCTGAATCCGGCTCGTTCCACCGGTATCGCCGTGGCCGCCGTGAATGAGGGTCTGACGCAGAACCCGCTGCAGCAGCTGTGGGTGTTCTGGATCGCTCCGGTGCTGGCTGCTGCGGTTGTGGCTTTGGTGATGATCATCGTGCAGATGGCCACCACCGCCAAGCCCAAGGCTGAGCCGACTGACGAGGGCGACATGGCTGATCTCGAAGCTGCCGATGAGCAGGCTGCAGAGGACTCATCCGAAGATGGCGTTGCCGAGCAGGCCGTAGAAGCTGAAGTACGTGATCAGCAGGCCGATGCCGAGAGCAATGCCGATGAAGGAATCGAACGCGACTGAGCGTACTTTCCAGGGGCTCTTCTCTCGCAATGTCAAGCGAATGAGCCCGGTAATGATGGCCGTCACAGCAATGATTACTGTGGCGGCCATTGTGTATCCGAAAGCGGCAACCACCGTGGCGACAACGACGACGCCAAGCACAATCCACTCAAACCAGGGCTTACCCTCGTGAGCTTCGGAAACATATGGATGATTGTGCATTGCGGTGGCTTTCTTATATGTGTTGGTTCTCTTAATACCATGGCTCCCGCTGACGGGAGCTGCCAGCGGGAGCTGACTGGGGATGGTTCATGGTGGACTACCCCCAGTCTCGCTTCACGAGACAGCTCCCGCCAGCGGGAGCCAGAAGTACCGATCAGTGGAAGAAGTGACGGGTACCGGTGAGGTACATGGTCACGCCGGCCTGCTTGGCCGCTTCAATGACCTCCTCATCGCGGATGGAACCGCCGGGCTGCACGATGGCCTTGACGCCCGCATCGATAAGCACCTGAGCGCCATCGGCGAACGGGAAGAACGCGTCGGAAGCGGCAACCGCACCGGTGGCGCGATCGGCGCCGTCAGCCAGTGTGTTGGCGCGGTCGACAGCCAGATGGCAGGAATCCACACGGTTGACCTGGCCCATGCCGATGCCGACCGTGGCCTGATCGTGGGCCAGCAGAATGGCGTTGGACTTCACGCAGCGAATCGCACGCCATGCGAACACAAGATCCTTGAGCGTGGCATCATCGGCGGCTTCACCGGCCACAAGCTTCCACGCATCCGGATCATCGCCAACGGCGTTGATTAAATCGGTGTCCTGCACGAGCAGACCGCCGTCAATCTGACGGATGGCCTCGTGGCCCTTCGGCGGCTCGGCCACCTTGAGGATGCGCAGGTTCTTCTTCTTGGTCTGCAGTAGTTCAAGAGCAGCCGGCTCATAGTCGGGGGCGACGATGACTTCGGTGAAGATCGGGCGCACGCTCTCGGCCATTTCAAGGGTGACCGTGGAGTTGCAGGCGATCACGCCGCCGTAGGCGCTCATCGGGTCGCAGGCGTGGGCCTTCTTGTGGGCTTCGGCAGCAGTGGCACCGATGGCCAGACCACACGGGTTGTTGTGCTTGACCACAGCCACGGCGATGGAGGGAGCCATATCCCACACGGTACGCCATGCGGCGTCGGCATCCACATAATTGTTGTAGCTCATCGGCTTGCCGCCAAGCTGCTCGGCGTGGGCGAAACCGGTCTGGTTGAGCGGGTCCACGTACAGAGCGGCCTGCTGGTGGGAGTTCTCGCCGTAGCGCAGGGTGTGCGCACGATCCCACGTGCGGGTGAACTGGGTCGGGAACTTGGCTGAATCGACCTCGGTGCCCTGATCGTCCTTGTCCACTTCGACGGCGTCCAGGGAAGCCGGCTTCGGCCAGTGCTTGGCGGTCCACTCATTGATGGTGGCGTCATAGGCGGCGGTGTGGGCGAAGGCCTTGGCTGCAAGCCACTTGCGCTCATCCAGGGAGAAACCGGTGCCATCGGCCACACGGGCAGCGACCAGCGCATAGTCGGCCGGATCGGTGACGATGGCCACGGTGGCGTGATTCTTGGCGGCGCCTCGCACCATGGACGGGCCACCAATGTCGATCTTCTCGATGGTGTCGGCCTCATTGGCTCCGGAGCGCACGGTATCGGCGAACGGATACAGGTTGACAACCACCAGATCGAACGGCTTGATGCCGAACTCCTCGAGCTGCTTGGCATGCTCAGGGTTGGTCATATCGGCCAGAATGCCGGCGTGAATGTATGGGTGCAGCGTCTTGACGCGGCCATCGAGGCATTCGGGGAATCCAGTGACATCAGACACTTCAGTGACATGAACTCCCAGTTCGGCCAGCTTCTTGGCGGTCGAACCGGTGGACACAACCTCGGTGCCTGCCTTCACGAACGCGTCGGCGAGAACTTCGATGCCTTCCTTATGAAAGACGGAAACCAGTGCTCGACGTATCGGCCGGTTCGTGTTTGTCATCCTGTTCCTCCTTGGATTCTTGTGATTGTTGCACGTTGACATCAGACCGTGTCTGACGGGGATTGACGGTTTGACGGGACGTGGTGCGAGAAGCCTTGACTCTCTCGATTATCCAGCCTATCGAAAAAACAAGCGTTGTGCCAACTATTGCGATGAGCCAGGCCACGGCAAGTCCCCATGCCATAGGATGGCCTACGGCACGCGTGGAGGCCATGACATCCACACCGACATGGGCGAGCCTATGCTGGCCCAATGATCCGTTGGAAATGGCGAACAGCAGCGTTGCGATCAGTGAGGTGAGCATGGCGCTCAAGCAGAACGAGCCAGCGGCATAAATGAGGGATGCCAATACGGAGCCGCGCTTGGAAGCATCTCGTATATTCAGTGGACGGCAGGCGAATCCCTGCGGCAGGATAATCATCAGTAGGCCGGCAATGCAGGCGATGCCCAGCGGAATTTCCAGCATTACTGTGCGCCATAGATTATCGGCAATGGGCTCAGGGAGTATGCCGAAGGCCGGTACTGCGGGCAGACCGTTGGACTGCCCCATCCAGAGTGTGAAGTTGGCGAGTTCGCCAATGGAGAATCCTGCTCCGAACAACCAAGAGATCGCCCATAGCATGAGATTCGGCAGCCAAATCAGCATGGCAAGCGTGGTGAGGATGCGCGATCCGTTTTCCATGCCGGACAATTCGAATACGGATACCACTGCGGCATGATTGCGTACGGTCCATGTGATGACGGTAATCAGACCGATGAGCAGGTTGATAGCGAGTATGGCGAATGCCAGAATAACGCCTGATTTCAGGCATCTGACCACTTGCTCGGAAACCTGCTCGCGCATCCATGCGATTGCCGCTTTGACCCTACTGGACTGTGGCAGAGCGGCTCCAAGATACGCCACAGTGAATGTCGCGGCGCTCTTGAGCAATATCATCCATTGCTCGTCAACCAGACTCAGACTTACCTGCACCGATGAAGCGAATACCGCATTGATGGCCAGCCATACCACCAATCCCACAACATAGGAATGCACAGCGAATGCTTTGAATCGTGCTATGCAAGTGGCAATAAGCCATATGAGCAGCACGGTGAGCAGCAACGGTGTGATGGTGAGCGTGAAGGAGTCGGTGCTGAACCCCGATCCCTCGCTGAGCAGCACGATGGCCTGCGTCAGGTTAGTGGTGCCAGCGGTAAGATTGTCGCCCCCCTCCTCCATGGAGATGACGAGCAACATCAGTGCGATGTAACAGCCCAAGGCGATGGCATAGATGGTCATGGATACGAGGGCGGCTGCCGCACCTCGTACCCATTGGCGAATCCTGTCTTTCATCACGATGGGTTGCGGCCGATCAGTTGATGGAAGCCTTGGCAAGTACGTCACGCATAATCTGGGCAGCCTGGCCCGGGGTCTTACCCACGGGAATGCCGGCCGCTTCGAGCGCGTTCTTCTTGTCCTGAGCGGTGCCCTTGCCGCCGGAGACGATGGCGCCGGCATGGCCCATCTGCTTGCCTTCGGGGGCGGTGAAACCGGCGATGTAGGCCACAACCGGCTTGGTCATATGTTCCTTGGCCCAAGCAGCGGCATCCTGTTCGGCAAAACCGCCGATTTCGCCGATCATCATTACGGCCTTGGTGTCAGGGTCGGCTTCGAAAGCCTGCAGCGCTTCGAGCAGTGTAGTGCCGACGATGGGATCGCCACCGGCTCCGAGGCATGCGGTGAAGCCGATATCGGACAGTTCGCCCATCAGCTGGTAGGTCAGGGTGCCGGACTTGGAAACCAGTCCGAGCGGGCCGCGGCCAACGATGTCATCAGGAATAATGCCCAGATTGACGCCCGGATTGCCGAGCGTGATCAGACCGGGGCAGTTCGGGCCGATAATACGCACGCCCTTGCGCAGGGCGAGCTCAACAAAGTAGGCGGAATCCGCTACCGGAATGCCTTCGGTGATGACCACGATAAGCTCGATGCCGGCCTCGATCGCTTCGACGACGGCGGACTTGGCGAACTTCGGCGGCACGAACACCACGCTGGCTTTGGCGCCAGTGGCTTCACGGGCCTCGTCGCAGGTGGCGAACACAGGCACATCCACGTCGGTACCGTTCTTGGCGGCCGGGAACATGACGGACGTGCCTGCCTTGCGCGGATTCACACCGCCGACGATGTTGGTGCCGGCCTTGAGCATACGTGCGGTGTGGGTCATGCCCTGATGACCGGTCATACCCTGAACGATAACGGGGGTATTATCTTCAACGAACAGCATCAGCGAATCTCCTTGGACTGGGTCGACTCAGCGGCGAGTTCAGCGGCCTTCTGCGCCGCACCCTCCATGGTCTCGGACACGTGAATATTCGGATTATTGGCTTCGGCCAGAATGTGCAGGCCTTCGGCTGCGGCATTGCCGTCGAATCGGACGACGATGGGCTTGGAGCCGCCGAGCTTGGCGACCGCTTCGAGAATGCCGTTGGCCACTTCCACGCAGGAGGTGATGCCGCCGTACACGTTGATGAACACGGACTCGACCTGCGGGTCGGACAGCACGATTTCCAAGCTTTCGGCCATCACAGTCGCGGATGCGCCGCCGCCGATGTCCAGGAAGTTGGCAGGCTTGATGCCGCTCCCCTGCTCTTCACCCGCGCCGGATACGGCATCCAGGGAGCTCATGACCAGGCCAGCACCGTTGCCGATTACGCCGACTTCGCCGTGCAGATGCACGTAATGCAACCCATGCTCACGGGCGCGCTGCTCGAACGGGTCGGGAACGATCGGATCAACGAAACGGGCCCAACCGTCGTGGCGGAATGCCGCGTTGTCATCCAAGGAAATCTTGGCATCGAGCGCGCTCAGCTGCTTGGTGGATTCGTCATCCGGGTCACCGATTTTTGCGAGCGGATTGATTTCCACCAGTGTCGCGTCGTTGTCCTTGAAGCACTGCCACATCTTGAGCAGGATCTGCGCCGCCTGATCGACATCAGCATGGTAGAAACCAATGCTCGCTGCCATCTTGGTCGCAGCCTCGAGATCGAAGTCGTCGAGCGCATCGATGTGCAGACGCTTGACCGCCTCGGGATGTTCTTTGGCGATTTCCTCGACTTCGGTGCCGCCGTTGGCGGTCGCCAGCACGTCGAAGTCTCGGGAGGTGCGATCCACGGAGATGGACACATAGTATTCGTGCAGGATGTTCTTGGCTTCGGCCACCAGCACGCCGGATACTTTATGGCCGTGGATGGTCATCGGCAGGATGGATTCGGATTCCAGGATGGCCTCATCGCGGTTATGCGCGATCTTGACGCCGCCGGCCTGGCCTCGGTGACCGATTTTTACCTGCGCCTTGATAACACACGGGTAGCCGATCTTATCCGCAGCCTCGGCGACTTCATGGGAGTTCTGAGCAAAGATGGCACCCGGGGTGGGGATGTCCTGCTCCTCAAGCAGCTGACGTGCCTGGTATTCGTAAAGATCCATTGATCCTTCCCTGACTAGATAATGAATCGGCCTGATGCGCGAATGCATCCATGCCGAATCCCGAAAAACTAACTATGCGAATTCTCAGGCCGGCATGGAGATCAACGAGCTACTTGGTGTTGAACCAAGCTTGCTCAGGCCGTCAAGACCTTCCAAACGCATCACGAAACTGAAGCCCACAACAGTACCGCCGGCCTTTTCGATAAGGTCGGTAGCCGCTTTGGCCGTGCCACCAGTGGCAATGAGATCATCCACAATCAATACGCGTTCGCCCTTGGAAACGGCAGTGGTCTCGATTTCAACGCTTGCCGTGCCATATTCGAGGTCGTAGGATTCGCCAATGGTTTCGGGCGGCAGCTTGCCTGCTTTACGTACGGCGATGAATCCTTTGCCCAGATGAGCGGCCATGGCCGGGCCAAACAGGAATCCGCGGGATTCGAGGCCTGCGATGGAATCGAACTCGCTGGGTGGAACCGGCAGGGCCTGCTCAAGCGCATTGAGCAGAATCCTCAGCCCTTTGGCGTCGGCGAGCACCGGCATGAAATCACGGAAAATGATGCCTTCCTTGGGAAAGCCCGGCACGGAACGCACTAGAGACACCAGATATTCGGCGTCCTCCTTGCCTACCTTGTCCAATGCATCGATGGTGATATCAGACTGTGCCATGCGTGCTCGCCTCGTATTTCTCGTACTTATGGGGTACCGAATCGAACAGTTTACTTCGTCTCGGTCTCGTTGCCGCCGTCCGTCTCAGCATCCGTGGCCTCAGAGGACTCGATGGAAGCCTCAATCGGAACCTGACTGGCATCGTCATTCGCGGGGGTCTCGGCGTCCTCGTCGGTCAGTGGGTTGCCGTTCTCGTCAACCTCGTCGTCAGACACGTAGGCAGGACGCACATACTCGCGGGCGATGGCATTGAAACCGAAGCGAAGCTTGGAGCCTTCGGAGTCGATGACGATCTCCTCGTACTGTTCATCGACTTCGACGACCTTGCCAATCACCTGTCCGATGGTGATGACTTCAGTGCCGGGCTGCAGGTTACGACGAAAATCCTGCTTCTCCTGCTGGGCCTGCTTGGATTTCTTGGACTGCCACCACATCATGCCGCCGAAGACGACGATCACGACGACAAGCATGATGTAGGAAGATGACGAACCATCCATGGGCAAACTCCTTCAAAACGAACGGTTATGGCTATGAACCGTCAGGTGTGCAAACACGAAAAGTCTAGAAGAGCTTGCTGACATCATCCTTGAGCGTAATGCCCAGATGCTGCCATGCCTTCTCGGTGGCCACGCGGCCTTTAGGCGTGCGCACCATGAATCCCTCGCGCACCAGATACGGCTCACAGACGGTTTCCACGGTTTCCGATTCCTCGCCCACCATGGCCGCGAGGTTGTTCAAGCCGACGGGACCACCGTTGAAATTGCGAACAATGGCGTTCAGCACGGCGATATCCAGCCGGTCAAGGCCTTCGGAATCAATCTGGTACAGCGCCAAGGCCTCTTTGACATCAGCTGGGTGCACGACGATAAGGTCATGCACAATGGCCCAATCCCTCACGCGGCGCAGCAGACGGTTGGCGATACGCGGCGTGCCGCGGGAACGCAATGCGAGTTCATGGGCGGAACCCTCATCAAGGTTGACCCCCAGCACGCTTGCCGAGCGTTCGATAAGCTTCTCCAACTCCTCATGTGGATAGAAGTCAAGATGTGCGGTGAAGCCGAAGCGCGCACGCAACGGGCTGGGCAACATACCTTCGCGGGTGGTGGCGCCAATGACGGTGAAGCGAGGCAGAGTCAGTGGAATCGAGCTGGCGCCCGGTCCTTTGCCCACCATCACATCCACGCGAAAATCCTCCATCGCGATATACAGCAGCTCTTCGGCTGCGCGCGGCAGACGGTGGATCTCATCGATGAACAGCACTTCGCCGGTATCCAGCGAACTCAAGATCGAAGCCAGGTCGCCGGCGTGCTGCACAGCAGGGCCGGAGGTCACGCGAATCGGGACTTCAAGTTCATTGGCCACAATCATGGCCAATGTGGTCTTACCGAGGCCTGGAGGGCCGGCAAGCAGTATGTGATCCGGCGGCACGTCACGTTTGCGGGCTGCGTCGAGAAACAGCTGGAGCTGGGCCTTGAGCCGGGGCTGCCCGATGAACCCCTCAAGCACATGCGGGCGGAGCTCTTCATCACTGACCGGCTCGTTGCCTATCGGTTGTGAAGACACCATGCGCAATGATTCTTCATTGGCTCCAGTGTTGGATGTGCCGTAGTTCATGTCCTTGCTCATCAGCGGCCCCTATCCATCAGTGCGAGTGCTAGGCGCAGCACGCGCGGCACATCGTCGGTGGCAAGCGGTGTCGGTATGTCGTTGTCCTCGCAGGCTTCAGCCACGGCCTGCTGGGCGTCCTGCTGACGCCAGCCCAGCGAAATCAGACCTTCAATGACCTGCTCCATGCCGGTGTCCACCTGCGCCTGAACTTTGGCGCCTGACGGTGAAGCTCCCTCGATCTGGCTCAGGTCAATGGAGCCCTTGAGTTCGAGGATGATTTTCTGGGCACCTTTTTTGCCCAATCCCGGTGCCTTGGCCAGCGCGGCGGCATCGTTGTCGGCGATGGCCCGGGCAAGCTGGCCAGCCGTCAGTGTGGAGAGCAGCGACTGCGCGACCTTTGGTCCGATGCCGGATACTTTGATGAGCTGCAGGAACGTTTTCTTGGAGGCCTGATCAAGGAAGCCATGTAACGTGACGGCATCCTGAGAAAGATTCATATACGTGTAGACGCGCGCCTCCGTTCCGGTGTGCAGACGGCTGAGGTCGGTGGCGGACATACGTACCTCGTATCCCACTCCCCCAACATCAATCAATGCGGTATCGGCTTCAACCGATTCGACCCGCCCGGTCAGCATGCCGATCATACAGACGCTCCTTTAAGGCTTCGAACAACTGTTCGAAAGTATACTACATGCCTCGGTCGTGGTTCATGCGGCGGCGCGCGGAGTTCTGCGCGGCCTCGGCCCATTGACGTTGCGCGGCGGTCAGATGCTGCTCGCGCTCGCCGCCCTGCAGAGCTCCAGCTGGGCGCAGTGCGTGGCAGATAGCCAAGGCCAGGGCGTCGGCGGCATCGGCGGGCGTAGGCATCTTGGTCAGATTGAGAATGCGCGTCACCATGCGTTCGACCTGTATCTTCTGAGCTTGGCCATTGCCGGTGATGGCCAGCTTTGCTTCGGTCGGGGTATGCAGCGCCACGGGAATATTGCGTTGCGCGGCTGCGAGCATGGCAAGACCGGCGGCCTGTGCGGTGCCGAGCACAGTGTTGCGATTCGACTGGGCGAACACACGTTCGATGGACACGGCATCGGGTGCAAAGCGATCCATCTTCTCGGACAGGCCGTTATAGATGGCCAAAAGACGCAGATCCTGGGTGATGTCCGGCGAGGACCGCACCACGTCCACGTGAATAAACGAAAGCCGGCGGTGCTCGCCGGCTTCGATCACGCCGACCCCGCAGCGTGTAAGCCCGGGGTCGACGCCAAGGATAATCACGAGGATTACTCCTCGTCGAGCTGGGCCATCACCTCGTCGGAGGCGGTCCAGTTGGAGTAGATGTTCTGCACATCGTCGAGGTCATCGAGGTTGTCGATGAGCTTGGACACCTTGCGTGCATCCTCGAGGCTCAGCTCGACCTCGTTCTTTGGCTGCATGACCTGGTCGGCGGAATCGTAGTCGAAACCGGCGTCCTGCAGAGCCTTGCGCACGGTGAACAGATCGGACGGGCCGGTGATGACGGTGTAGACCTCATCGTCATCGGTGACGTCCTCGGCGCCAGCCTCGGCTGCGGTCTCAAACAGCTTGTCGAAGTCCACGCCTTCGGACGGAACCACGATCTGGCCCTTGCGCTCAAAGTTGAAGGACACGGAGCCGGAGGTGGCCAGGGAGCCGTTGCCCTTGGTCAGGGTGGAACGCACTTCGGCGGCCGCACGGTTGCGGTTGTCGGTCAGGCACTCGATGATGAGGCCCACGCCAGCGGGAGCGTAGCCCTCGTAGACGATGTCCTCGTAGTTGGCGGCACCGTCTTCGTCACCGGCACCACGCTTGACGGCGCGGGCGATGTTGTCGGCCGGCATGGAGGCCTTCTTGGCCTTGTAGATGGCGTCGTACAGGGACGGGTTGCCGTCTGGGTCGCCACCGCCGAGGCGGGCGGCGATTTCGATGTTCTTGATGAGCTTGGCGAAGAGCTTGCCGCGCTTGGCGTCGATGGCGGCCTTCTTGTGCTTGGTGGTCGCCCACTTGGAATGACCTGACATAATGCTCCTAGCAGTAATAAACGGATGATGTCAAACGAAACGATTGTAGGCCGTTAATCAGACATACCCGTGATGTTTTCGATTGTCTTTTTGAATCATGCGCTGGTTCGACCAGATGCATGAGGGTATCGTGCCGGTATCAGACGAGCGGCAGATGGTAGTCGGAAGCCAGCTGTGCAAACGCTTTGGCATACGCATCCCGCTGATCGGACAGCAGAATCGGCATGGTGCGCGTTTGGGCGACGATGGGCATGAAGTTCGCGTCACCGTTCCAGCGCGGCACCACATGCTGATGCAGATGGGCCGCGACCCCTGCGCCCGCTACCTCGCCCTGATTGATGCCGATATTGTATCCGTCCGGATGGGAGACGGTCTCCATCACCTTCATGGCGAGGGTGGTGGCCTTCTCGAACTCGAACAATTCGGCGTCGTCAAGTTCGGTGATGAATCCGACGTGACGGTACGGGCAAATCATGAGATGCCCGACGTTATACGGGTAGAGGTTCATGATGGCGAACACGTGCGTGCCGCGCCAGGCGATGAGGCCGTCTTCGTCGGACTTCTTCGGTCCGGCGCAGAACGGACATTCCTTCGACTTGGGTTTGGTTGGACGATCCTCGCTGTTGCGCAGCACATAGGTCATGCGCTGCGGGGTCCACAGTCGTTCGACCGTGTCTTCCTGAGGTGGGAAGTCCGCCGGATCATCGACACGCACGTCAGCCATCATGTATTCCTTTACTCAGCTACAGCGGCGTTGAAGTCGTCGGCGGAGTTCACCTGGACGCGCTTGGCGATCACGGCGAGGATCTGCTCGCGAGCCTTGTCCACCGGTACGCCGTTGAGCTGGCTGCCGTCGCGGAAGCGGAAGCTCACCGCGTTGTTGTTCATGTCTTCCTCACCGACGATGAGGATGAACGGCACTTTGGACTTGGAGGCGTTGCGAATCTTCTTGCCGAAGCGGTCATCGGAGTAGTCGATCTCGCAACGGACCATCTCATCCTCGAGGGACTTGACGAAACCGGCCAGATGCGGGGCGAACTCGTCGGCAACCGGTACGCCGAGCACCTGCACGGGGGCCAGCCACGCCGGGAAGGCGCCAGCGTAGTGCTCGAGCAGCACGGCGAAGAAGCGTTCGATGGAGCCGAACAGGGCGCGGTGAATCATCACCGGACGCTGATGGGTGCCGTCCTTCGCGATGTACTCAAGCTGGAAACGCTCGGGCAGGTTGAAGTCGAGCTGGATGGTCGAGACCTGCCAAGTACGGCCGATGGCGTCACGGGCCTGCACGGAGATCTTCGGGCCGTAGAAGGCGGCCCCGCCCGGATCGGCCACGAGGTCGAGGTGGGATGCCTCGGCGACCTCACGCAGGGTACGGGTGGCCTCCTCCCAGATCTCGTCGGAGCCGACGTACTTATCCGGATCCTTGGTGGAGAGCTCCAAGTAGAAGTCGGACAGACCGAAGTCCTTGAGCAGGTTCAGCACGAAGGTCAGCAGGCTGGTCAGCTCGTCCTTCATCTGCTCGCGGGTGCAGTAGATGTGGGAATCGTCCTGAGTCAAGCCACGCACACGGGTCAGGCCATGGACCTCGCCGGACTTCTCGTAGCGGTACACGGTACCGAACTCGAAGAGGCGCAGCGGCAGCTCACGGTAGGAGCGCTGGCGCGACTTGAAGATCAGGTTGTGCATCGGGCAGTTCATCGGCTTGAGGTAGTAGTCGAAGCCGGGCTTGGTCACGTTGCCGTCCGCGTCGTACTCCTCATCGAGGTGCATCGGCGGGTACATGCCATCCTTGTACCAGTGCAGGTGACCGGAAGTCTCGTACAGACCACCCTTGGTGATATGCGGGGTCTGCACGAAGCTGTAGTGGTGCTTGCGGTGCATTTCGCGGGAGTAGTCCTCCATCGCGTTGATCACGGCAGCGCCCTTCGGATGGAACACAGCCAGACCGGGGCCGATCTCGTCCGGGAAGGAGAACAGGTCCATCTCGGCGCCGAGCTTGCGGTGGTCTCGCTTGGCGGCTTCCTCCAGACGGGTCTGGTATGCCTTGAGATCTTCCTTGTTGGCCCAAGCGGTGCCGTAGACGCGCTGCATGGTCGGGTTCTTCTCGCTGCCACGCCAGTAGGCAGCGGCTGAACGCTCAATCTTGAAAGCCTTGATGTAGCGGGTGTTCGGTAGGTGCGGGCCGCGGCACAGGTCCTTCCAGACCACATTGCCGTCACGGTCGACGTTGTCGTAGAAGCTGAGTTCCTTCTCGGAAATCTCGGTGGCGGCGGCCGGGTCGAGGTGTGCTTCCTTATCTTCGATCAGCTCGATCTTGAAGGGCTGGTCGGCCTCTTCCTTCAGGGCCTCTTCCTCGGTCACGGAACGGCGGCGGAAGGACTGGGAGGACTTGATGATGCGCTGCATGCGCTTCTCGATGTCCTTGAGGTCTTCCGGGGTGAAGGGCTTGTCAACCTGGAAATCGTAGTAGAAGCCGTCCTTGATCACCGGGCCGACGCCGAGCTTGGCGTTCGGATAGACCTCCTGCACGGCCTGGGCCATGACGTGGGTGGCCGAGTGACGCATGATCGCGAGGCCGTCTTCGGAATCGAGCGTGATGGGCTCTACGGTGTCGCCGTCGGCAAGCGGCGTGTACAGGTCACGGTTTTCGCCGTTGAGCTTGACCGCAACGATGTTCTTGTCTTCTGCGAACAATTCGACGCCGGTAGTGGTTGCTTCCACCTCCTTTGCTTCGCCGTTGACTGTGATGGAGATGGTAGCTTGCGCCATGATTTGTCCTTTGCTATCGGGGTCCGCGGTACTAATGTGCAGGCCTGGACTGGGTAATCAACGTAGGCCACGATAGGTTGGGTGTACGACATTTGGCAAAGCCTGAACAAATACGAAAAAACCTCGCCGGAGCGAGGTTTTGGTGGAGCGGACAACGGGACTCGAACCCGCGGTCTCAACCTTGGCAAGGTTGCGCTTTACCAACTAAGCTATGTCCGCAAAGGATTCCGCCGTGAGAAGCGGATTCCAGTGGGCGATGTAGGAATCGAACCTACGACCCCTTCGGTGTGAACGAAGTGCGCTAGCCGCTGCGCCAATCGCCCGAAATCAATCGGTATTCAGTTATGCGAGCCGAATTGCTTCGGTCTGCGTGGGCGATACAAGATTCGAACTTGTGACCCCTTCCGTGTCAGGGAAGTGCGCTACCACTGCGCCAACCGCCCGGGTCATGCTCCTGCAAGCGAATTTCTTCGTCTGCCTGAGAGGTGGGTACGAGAGTCGAACTCGTCTATACGGCTTTGCAGGCCGCTGCCTAACCGCTTGGCTAACCCACCGTAAGGTCTGTCAACTCATCGGACCTAGAGCGGACAACGGGACTCGAACCCGCGGTCTCAACCTTGGCAAGGTTGCGCTTTACCAACTAAGCTATGTCCGCATGTGCCTCACGAGGCTTTCCCCCGCTCAAAGCACGAGTGTTTACTATACTCACAAGCGTGTAGTTCGTCCAGCTGCGGCGTGTCGTTTCTGGTGTGCCGTTCTTGACTCCTCGCTTATGGCTGAAGCAAACATATATGACATCAAGTCCACGTTACTCTAGAGGTATGAGTGAAGATGCGAATACCCCAAGTTCGGTGATGATCGCCGCTTTCGAGGGATGGAATGATGCTTGCCAGGCGGCTTCGAACGTCGTCCGTTATCTGGTCAAGCATTACGAATCCCGTGAGATTCGCCATATAGACTGCGACGCCTTCTATGACTATCAGGTGTCTCGTCCCATGCTGTGCCATGTATCCGGTCGTACTAATCTTATTTGGCCGCAGACTACGTTCTACGAGATTGTGCTTGATGAGGAGCGTCGAATATTTGCCCAAATCGCGCCTGAGCCTAACTACCGCTGGAAGGAATACTGCAGCCAGAGTCTCGCCATCGCTGAAGAACTCGATGTGGATGGTGTGATTACTCTCGGCTCGATGTTCTCTGATTGCCCCCATACCAGGCCTCTGCCCATTTCCGTGAGCGATGGCAATTGCCAGTGTGAGGGAGACCGGGAATACAACGGTCCTGTGGGCATCCCCACCGTGCTGGATATTTTCGCTGCGGAACGTGGCATGTTCCATGCCTCCATGTGGGTTTCCATCCCCCAATATCTCGGCAGCGACGAATGCGCGACGGGCACCATGCGCCTGCTTGATGCTTTGGGGCATCGCATCGGTTTCTCTTTTGATGTCAGCGAGTTGGAACGCAAGGCTGAACAATGGAAATCACAGGCATCGGTACTAGTGCGTTGCAACGAGCAGCTGCAGGATTATGTGACCCATCTTGAGCATGATTATGACCTGAAGCAGAAGGCCGACGCCGAGGCCTCGCTGGGCGCGCCCCAAGCGGAACAGCTCGTCAAAGAGGCCGAGGCGTTCCTACGCCAAATGGGTAGCTGACCTGAGAATACAATAATGCTCCCGCCGGCGAGAGCTGTCGGCATAGCCGACTGAGGGGTGGTCACTGGGTATTCCAGACAGAACCACCTTCAGACTCGCAAAGCGAGCCAGCTCCTGCCAGCGGGAGCATTATTGACGATGCAGTGTTTCTTTAAGCCGCTGCGGCCACTGACGGGTCGATGGCCGGCAACACACCGGCGATCAGCAGGAGGGCAACCACCACTGCCAAGGCGATGCGGTAGATGGCGAACGCCTTGTAGGAGAACGAGGAAACGAACTTCAGGAATCCGATGATCACGATGTAGCCCAGAATAAAGCTGATGACCATGGCGATCAGTGTGGGACCCCAGCCGGGGAACATCGCATCGGTCTTGTAGTCCTTGACAGCCTTGACGGCCTCAAGCAGACCGGAACCGAATACGGCGGGAATGGCCATCAGGAAGCTCAAACGCACAGCGGCTTCACGCTCATAGCCAAGCGCACGGCCCACGGTGATGGTGCCGCCCGAACGGGAAACGCCAGGAATCAGGGCCATGGACTGACCTAGACCAAAGAGGAACGCATCACGATACGTCATATCGTCCATGGTCTTGGTCTGCTTGGCGCGGGCATCCACAACCCACAGCAGAATGCCGAACAGCAGCAGCACGGTCGCGGTGATCCACAGGTTACGCAGCGTGGTCTCGATGACGTTCTGCAGAGTGAAGCCAAGAATCACAATCGGAATCGAGCCGACGATGATATTCCAGCCGAGCGTGGCATAGTTGTCGCCACGGCCCATGCGGGCCTTCCAGTCCTTGCCGTTCTTGCCGAACAGGCATGCGAACCAGTGAGTAAGAATATTGGCGATGTCATGGCGGAAATACAGAATAACCGCCAGCTCAGTACCAATCTGGATGATGGCAGTGAAAGCAGCGCCGGGGTCGGAGCCCAACATCAAATCACCGACGATGCGGATATGCGCGCTGGACGATACCGGCAGATACTCGGTAAGTGCCTGAACGATGCCGAGAACAATCGCTTGGAAGAGGTTCATAATTCCTCGAGATTTCTCTATACGTAATGTGTTATGACGTTGAACACCCTACCGGTTGGGGTGTAGAACAGCACTAGGAATTGGTAACATGCACGGCTTCTACAATGAATACGAGTGCAAAACGTCACAACCATGCTGGAGGGAACGGCTATGAGTACATATCGTAAAAGCAGGGCTTTTGCTCCTCAGGGATTCTTCGAATGCGAAGGACGCGGACTGCAATGGTTGGGCGCCGCGCATGCGCAGGGTGGCCCGCGTGTGGTGCAGGTCTATGACTGGGGCAAAGACTATCTCGACATCGAGCGAGTGAACAGCTCCTCCCCCACGGCCAAGGCCGCATTGGAATTCGGCGCGGCGCTCGCACGCATGCATGATGCCGGTGCCGAATATTTCGGTTCTGCGCCGGAAGGATATGACGGCACATGCTACTTCGGGCCATTGCAGGATCCGGTAAAGATGGATACCGGCGAATGGACCGATCCCATCAGCTACTTTGCTGATGGCCGTCTGCGCCCGATGGTCGAGCTTGGCGTCAAGCGCGGTGAACTTGACCAGCGTGATGTCGATCTGACGGAAAAGGTAATCGAGGCATTGCCTGACATCATGGGCCGTGCCGCCGAAGACAAGCCAGCCCGCATCCACGGTGATTTGTGGAGTGGCAATGTGATGTGGACTGCTGATTCCGGACAGACCGAGGCCGTGCTCATCGACCCGGCGGCACATGGTGGTCACCGTGAAGAGGATCTGGCCATGCTGCACCTGTTCGGTATGAGTTATTTGACGCAGATTACCGAGGGCTATCAGTCGGTGCATCCGCTGAAGGCTGGATGGCAGGATCGCATCACGCTCTGGCAGCTCTATCCCATTGCCGGCCATTGTGTGTTCTTCGGCGGCGGCTACGTTAGCGAATATCGCTCCATGTGCCGCTCACTGCTGAAATAGTTAGCGGACTTGGCATCCCTCTCTGAAGGGAGCTGTCGTCGCTAGACAACTGAGGGGAGCTTGCGGATGTACCCGAGCTCCCCTCAGTCAGCTTCACGGCCAGTTCCCCCCCCCACCTCGGAGAGGGGCGCCAAGAACGAATCAGCTCAAGGCATCCTTTAACTTGCTGAAGAACCACCATTCGCAGGAATGGCGTGATTCCAACGTTTCTGAGGGTTTCAAGCATGTTCCAAAACGTTTTTGCCCACATTTTGCCCACATTCTTCCACGCCCGTCTCCACCTGCACGGCGGCATCGAGCAGACGGGCCACGTCCATCAGGTCGCTGTCGAACAGATCCGCGTACACGTCCAACGTCATCGAGGCATTCTTGTGGCCCAGCATCCTCTGTAAGGCCTTGACGTTCGCGCCCGCGTGCACGGCCAGCGAGGCGGCGGTGTGACGCAGGTCATGAGGCGTGGGCCATTCCTCCTTCGGCCAGCCCAGGCGCACCAGCGCGTGATACCACCAGCCGGTCGTCTTCGCCGTGCTCTGCTTCATGATCGGGCCGCCCCGCAGATCACGGAACACTCTTTCGTCCGGTTCGCGTTCCCCGCATATCGGTTTCAACGCCTCCATGACGATGAGAGGCACGGGCACGTCGCGTTCCTCACTGTTCTTCGGAGTGCCCTCGACCCATCTTGCCCCGACGTACACGAGGTTGCCGCCCACATGCAGCACTCCCCGATCGAAGTCCAGGTCACGGGCCTTCAACGCCGCCGCCTCGCCCCAGCGCAATCCGCAGAAGCCCAACGTCAGCACGAGCGCCTGCCGCTCCGCTCCCAGATGCTTTCCTCTGGCGCATTCGTCGGCGAATGCGAGCAGCCGGGGTATGGTCAGGTACACGCGACGGCTCTTGCGCCTCGGCAGTTTGGGGAGTTCAACGTTTTCACAGGGGTTGTCGAGTATGAGCTTGTCCCGGACGGCCATGCGGCAGATGCCGAGCATGGTCTGGTACGGGCGTCTCACGGATGGAGCACCCGAGTTCTCGATGATGTCGCTGATCCACGCCTGGACCTCGGCGTGGGTGATGGTGCCGATTCGACGGTCGGCCCAACGCTCCTCGCAGTAGAGCCGCCATGAGTCGGTGGCGTTGACCCGCGTGGTTTCCTTCCAAAAGGGCCATTTCTCCTTCAGCCATTGCTCGTAGAGGTCTCCAACGCGTCGTTTGCCGTCCTCCGGGTCAACATAGCTGTTGGTGGCCTTGGCTATGGTGACGTGTTCGGCCGCCCAGTTCTCCGCGTCGATCTTGCGCTTGAATCCACGCTTGTCGGTCTGGGCGCCATCCGGTTTGCGGTAGCGGACGCGATAGCGCGTTTCGCCTTTGCTGGTCTTGTATCTGGTGACGTTCGCCATGATTTTCACTCGCTTGCACTGTTTTTCCGGTTTTAACGTGTTTTAACCGGTTTTGATGTGTTTTAATGGGATTTGACAAGGGGAAGGGAAACACATAAGCTATCCCCTTACGCCAAAATCGAAAGGAGGCGGCCATGACCATGACGGATACCGGCGTGAAGCCAATACCGGCGTACGCGCCGTCCGAGGACGGCAAGCCACGCAACGCCGTGGACGAGAAATGGATGCGACTGCACCGCGCGATGATGAACCGTCCGGCACGACTCGCGAAGAAGGCGCAGAAGATTGAGAATAGCGATCGTCACTAGTCGCCTGTGCGACTCCGGCGACCAGCTCGCATTGCGCCGCTTCGTCTGCTGCGAGCCGAACGGCCCGGAGTACGCGATGGACGTGCAGCGCTATATCCGCGGACTCCGCGTCAAGGACGAGCCGGGAATGTACCGGATGGTCCTCCAGTACGGGGAAACCCCGAACGCTCCCATCGTCGGCTTCTGCGAGTTCGGATACGACCCCGCCGCCCTGGAATCCAGTGGTTACGCGATATCGTTCATCGCCACCGCGTTGAGCGAACGCGGCCGGCATCTCGGTGCGATACTGTTGGACTGCGCGCTGCGATGGATGGCGAACGACGCCGCCAGACACGGGCGCACCCCGTACGTGCTTACACAAATCGACCCCCGGAACGAGGCCAGCGTTCACCTTTTCTCCGGCGCGGGCTTCGAGAACGAGGGGCGGGATGAGAACGACCCCGAATTCGACATCTGGTCGAAGGAATTCGAACCGCTCGCCACGGACAGACTCTACTTCTACTCCCCCATCATGATTGACGAGGACGATAAGAACTGACATTTCGGGTATGGCTTCGCCCCGTGTAGGATAGTTGGCGAAGCGTCCTCCTTTCCAATAAGCAAGCTGGTCGATGTTTCACTCGCTCTGTTGGCGCTGCAACGCCGGCAGGGCAATTCTTTTTAATTGGTCGAATCATGTAGCGACGGTGAATCGATGCCGCAGAAACCGAGTGCTATGTGGTTGTAATCGCTGACGTCAACCTTCAACCCGTCAACATCGGGGTTGTCTTTCCATACGTTGTTCAAATCGCCGTTGGCGTATTTCCAATCCTTCGCCATCCCGTTGAGCGGGTACGTCGTCCCGTCGATTGTCATGATGACGGCGTTGTGATCCTTGCATTCGACGGTCGTATCGTCCGCCGACCAAGGCCAGTATTCTTCCGAATACCCATAATCGTCAATGAATGACTGTTTGCTGAGCTCATGCGTTTTCGCGGATCCGACGCAAGCTGTCAGGGATACAACTATTGCCGCGCTTAGCAGGAACATAACGGCTTTTTTCATTGTCTGCTCTTTCTCTGTCGCAATGCCATGGTTCGGCTGGAATCTATTCGTTAGAATTCCACGGCTGGGTCTTGTGGGATTTCCACGGTATAGCGTTGCCCGTTGATGGTGGCGGCCGCGCTTTCCACCTGAACTTTCTTCGCGGTGGGTTGCCGTTCCGCTTCCATGGCGACGTATGCGGTGACGATGCCTGTCTTGCCGGGCTCCACACTGGCATTGTTGCTCATCGACATGCTGTCCACGACATTGTCGTTCGCGTCGAGGTACCGGAAGTCGAGGATGATGTCGTCAAGGGTTTTGTTCGTGTCGTTGCGGACGATGTATTCGACCACGCGGGTGCCGCTTGTGTCGCGCACGTTCCTCTCCAGAATAGTCAGGCCCGAGCTGCCTTCGTTGGCCTGCGGCTTTAGTTCGTCCACCTGCTGCTGGAGCGTTTCCACTTGTCCGCTGAGCTCGTTGCGCTGCTCCGTCAGGGTCTGCGCCTTCGCCTCCGACTGTGAATAAGATTCGCGAAGATTGTCGATGATCGGGGTGGTGTACAGGTACATGCCGCCAATCCCGCCAGCGAGTCCGATGACCAGTCCGACGACCGCCGTGATGGCGATGATGGCGGGTATCGGAAGTTTCTTCGCTGCCGGGTGTGGTGCCGGAGATACAGTTTCCGGCTGTTCGTCTTGTGGTGCCGGTGGTTGTGCCGACATGGGTGCTGGCTCGGTCATTATTTCTTCTTTCTTCAGATGGCTACGCTATCGTGCAGCCATTGTTTGTATGCCCTGATTATCCATGGCATTACGCTCAGTTCTCTTGCTATTGCGCATTCGTCGTTGCCGTACAGGATTTCGGCAGTGACGTAGTCGGTCTGGCTTATGAGCATTTTGGCGGCTTCAACGTCCGCCCGCTGCTCCGTGTAGGCATCGGTCTTGCACCCGATGTCGTGGTGCTTGGCGTGACTAATCTCATGCGCCAGCACGCACCGGCGCTGGACAGGCGAGAGCTTGTCGCTGAGAATGATCTCGTTATGCTCCGCGTCGTACACGCCTTCGAGCTTGTCCGGTAGTGGCCGGTCGTGTATTCGGCTCGCCCATTGCAGGGCGATGTATTCCAAAGCGTCCTCGCTCATGGCATCTCCTCATAGGCTTCCTGCTCGGCCTCAATATCACCATGCTTCGCGGCCATGGACAGCCAGTCAGGCTCCGAAGTAGATTCATCAACAACAAAGCGCTCGCCGGCGGATTTCTTTGTCGTTGCGGTTTGTTGTTCGAGTTCCATGTGTCTTGCCTCGGTGATGATCTCGCGCAGGGTTTGCACCGGGTCGGCGTTGCAGACCTCGCAAATCAGCAAAAACTCTGACAGGCGCACCGGTGCTTTAAGGGCATTGCGAATATCACGTACTCGGTTGTACCCGATTGCACTTTTCGACGCTCGATCAATTGCTGAGTTATTCATACCCGCTCGATTGATTACTCTGTCGAGTATTTTTGCGGACACATCATCGACGATAGTTCGCTCTCGCTTGTTCGTGCTCATGAGCCCAACTATAGCAGACACGCCGAGCACTTGCTACAAAATATAGCAGGCGCTATATTCAATTTCATTAGAGCAAACGCTATAGGAGGTGGCTGAGATGTCCTCAACTGATTTCAGACAGCTTTCGACCAAGGAACTGCACTTGTACATGAATCTCGTGATGGGGTTCTGCTCCGATATGCGTCGCCTGCTAAGCGAGAGGAATCTGACCGCCGATGCGATTGACAAGTACGAGATGACGGCGGTCAACAACCTGATTGCTGAGGTCAACTACCGATCGCTTGCAGAGTCTGAGATACGGCGAGACCGAGGGCAGGGAGCTGGACGATGAAATCCGCAAGCATGTTCCCCAGATACTTGTCCTTGATTGTCTGCCACTTCGATTTCTCCTGTGTGGCCGATTCGGCCATGTACATGGAGCCGAACAGTCGTTGGAGCGAATCGTTGATGTCGAAGTCGATACCGGCCTCGAAGTTGTCGATGTTCCTGCGCACTTCGTCGACCAGTTTCATGATGTGCGCTTTCAACGCCGGTGGTAGGGAATCATCCGATTTGATGAGCTCGACGAGCTCGTTCAGGAAGGCAGTGAGGTTCTTCGCCCTGTCGTCGTTCAACTCGTATCGCATGGAGAACGAGCGATCTGCAATCGTCTGCAAGCTCAGAATCGACGCCGGAGACAATGTCTCATCATGTTTCGGATGCGTGCTGAAGTACCGGAGAGAACCATCACTATACGCATCCGCGAATGACTTCCAAAGACTTTCCCAGATAGCGGGAAGCTGCTGCTCCACGGTGTCCAATCGCCGCACACCAGACGCTTTGAGACCCGCGACAAGACGTTCCGTCCGCGCCATTGCGTCAAACGCCGAACAAGCTGAATCATCGAAGCCCTCGATTCGCGGTTCGACCTTGAAGAACTTCAACAGGTATTCCGCCGGATTCACCATGACCCCCAATCAGCTAAAGGAACAAGCACATGCCTAATCTACCAGCAGTTGAAGCCACGAAACGTGCCGTGCACGACACCCGCACCCGCGTGCTCCTGTCCAAAACCAAAATGACCAGCATCGCCGAGGCCTGCGGCCGCAACCGCATGACCGTCGCCAAATGGCTCGACGGCGACGACATCAGCCTTGCAGCCTTCATCGCCGCACAACAACTCTCAGGCGGCGACCCACTCGAAACACTCGCCAACGCGCTCAACGCCGACAACACCGATCCCGCGCTCGCTGCCGAGAACACCATCCCAGCGCTCGCCGAAAGCGAGGTGAAGTGATGGAAGTCCGCGACATGTACAGGCTGGCCGTTCGGTTCATCGGGTACGGCGTGACGTTGCTGTTGGTTGGCGGGGCAATCGCCGTGCACCTCACGGGGTATGTGATGGTGCACGACGAAAGCCTTATGGAACGAATCGAGGAACAGCTACGTCAGTAGATACGCCCCACCCGCTGTGGCTGCGACTCGTCGACGAACCAGTACGGAATAACGGCCGGGTTGATCACGAGGCTCGTATCGGCCGTGGAATTCGACGAACGCCGTACCGAGGTCTCCACCACGGCACCGGTTTTGGCGGCTTCCGAAAGATCCTCAAGCAGATCCTTGACATCCACGGAATCGGCAAGAAGCCAAATCTTGTCCTCATATCCCAAATGCAAACGATTGGTCATTTAGTTTTCACCTCCTCTCAAGGCTGGTAGTTAGGCAATACCCAGCTTAGGGGAGGTGAGCCAACACATAATCCAAGGAAAGGAACCTCATGGTCTGGTTCATCATCGCAATCATCCTCCTGCTCATCGGAGTCGGCATGATCGCCGTCGCCCTCGCCACCGGCGGCGACGGCGCGACCCTCGGCTTTGTCCCCATCGTCGTGGCGGGTCTGCTGATGATTCCCGCATGTCTGTATTCGCAGGACGCGGGAGAGGTCGTTGTGTTGAAGAACATGGGCGGCTCCATCGCCGGCTATTCCGCCGACGCGGGATTCCACGGCAAGCTCCCGTGGCAGTCCACCGTCAAATACGACACCCGCAACAACGTCATCAGCTACGTGGCCAAGGGCAAGGAGGACTACGACGGAGGCTCCGCACGAGGCCCGCAGGTCACCGTCAACGACAAGAACGGCGCGCAGGCGGACATCGACATCCAGGTCAACTATTCGCTCGACCCGAAGTACGCGATGGACCTGTACAAGGACTACGGCAAGCAGACCACATTCGTGAAATCGGTGGCAGCGGTGGACGTGCGCAGCGTGCCACGCGAGGTCTCCGGCCAATTCGACACCATCCAATTGTTGACCGACCGCAGCAAGTACACCGCCGCCATCCAGAAGGCCCTGACCGCGAAATGGAAGGGCATGGGTCTGCGCGTCGAACAGGTGTCGGTGCAGGAGGTCCGCTACCCGAAGTCCATCACCTCGAAGTACGCGGAGGCGCAGGCCGCCGAGATCGACAAGCAGAAGGCGTTGAACGAGCAGGAGGTCGAGAAGACCAAGGCCGAGACGAAACGCATCAAGGCGCAGGGCGAGGCCGACGCGAACAAGGTTTTGAACGATTCGCTGACCGACAACGTGCTCAGACAGCACTACATCGACGCATTGCAGAATGCCGACCAGCTGATCGTCACGCCCGAGGGGTCCAACACCCTCGTCCAACCCAAGTGAGGCGAACCATGAACACCAAGGAATACGGCCACCACGCGTCCGGCTATCGCAAGGCCGACGGCGGCCCGTCGAAACGGTTCATGCGCGGGCTGGCAATCTGCGCCGTCGCGTTCGTGGTCTGCCTTGTCTGGCTGATGACGCACTTGGCTTGTGCCACTCCCCTCGCCAACGGTGCCTGCTCGCTGGTCGCGTTCCTGGGAGTCCCCCTGCGGCTCCTGTGCCTCGTGGCAAGCGAGGCGGGAGTCGACGAATAAAGGCTTGCCGGGGTTCTTCCTTCCCCGGCAATCGACAAGGACAGTCGCTAACACCATTCGCGTCGCACCCCATCCCCAGCGGGTGCGGCGCACGGGGCCGGCAGGTTCGCCCCCGCTGGAGATCGCGGTGTCATGTACGCGCGGCAAACAGCGGGAAGCCGTTCGATTCGGCACGGTCCACGCCCTTCGGGGAAAGAAAAAGCCCACGCGGCAACGTGGGAGAAGCAAAACAGCTACAAGGAAAGGATACACCATGAGCGCCATGATTCCGCCCGACGTCATCCAGGACGGCGTCGCCTATTGGAAGGCCGACAAGGTGAGCGCCTATTTCGGGGGCTCTCCCACCGTGGGCACGCTCGGCGTGTGGAGATACCGGGGCGAGGGGCCGAGGTTCGTGAAACTCGGCTGCAGACGCGAGCACCGCCAACGCGATACGCGCCGCGTCGTCTACCCGGTCAGGGAGGTGATCGCATGGGGAGAGCGCAACGGTCTCCAGCAGCAGACGGTCGCCGCGTGAGCGAAGGAGCATCGATGACGAGCCAGCCGGATGATTACGACTATCGGGAGGAAGGCGAAAGCCTGTTCGAATGGCCGCTCGACGCCGCGGGCATGCGCATGGGCGCCGGCGAACTATTGGACAGCCTGCTCGAGGTCATCCAGCATCTGAATCGCGCGGACGCATGGCCGCTGACCATATTGCCGCCCCGGTTCGGCGACGTGGTGGTCGACCGTGGCCGGCGCGCGATATCGGCGGTGTGCCTGTGGAAACGCAAGCCGTCGAACGATTCGAAGGAGGTATGAACATGGCGGGCGAGACAGTCATCACGATCGTCGGCAACCTGACCGCCGACCCCGAGCTGCGCACCATCGCCAGCGGCGTCGTCGTCTGCGGGTTCACCATCGCGTCCACACCGAGAATCTGGAACCGCCAGACCAACCAGTACGAGGACGGGCAGGCGTTGTTCCTGCGCTGCAGCGCGTGGCGTGATCTGGCCAACCATTGCGCGCAGTCCCTGAAGAAGGGCACACGCGTGATCGTGATGGGCCGTCTGCAGCAACGTTCCTATCAGGCGCAGGACGGGTCGAACCGCACGATCGTGGAATTGCAGGTCGACGAGATAGGTCCGAGCCTGCGGTATGCGGTCGCGGCCGTGGTCAGGCAATCCAAGTCCAACGGCGTCCAGCAGGGCCAGTCGTATTCGGGTGGATCCACTTACGGCAATCCGCAACAGTCGGGCTGGCAGCAGGCCGCGCCGCAACCACCCGCCACCGACCCATTCAACCAGCAACAGCAGTCGCAGGAACCGGACCCGTGGGCTGCGCCGCAACCGACGCCACCGTCCGACGGTTTCGACGCGGACCCCGAATTCTAGGCAAAGGAGGAATATCATGGCCATCACCATCGTGGACATTCCGGTATCGCAATTGATGCCGAACCCGCATAACCCGCGCAGGGACGTGGGCGATGTGGAGGAGCTGGCGGACAGCATCAGGGCGCAGGGCATCAAACAGGAGCTGCTGGTCACCCCGACCGACAGCAAGTCTCCCGAGGGCAAGCCCCTGTATCGCGTGGTGATCGGGCATCGCAGGCTCGCGGCCGCGAAGCTCGCGGGCTTGGAAACGGTGCCGTGCCGCATCGAATCCATGAGCGAACGCGACGAGCGCGCCCTGATGCTTGTGGAGAACACGCAGCGTTGTGATCTGACCCCGTTGGAGGAGGCCGACGGCTATCAGGGATTGTTGGATTTGGGTGTGAAGGTCAAGGAGATGGCCGAGCAGACCGGCCGCAGCACACGCCTGGTGCGCGGCCGGTTGAAGATAGCCGCCATCCCCCAGTCGGTGCGTGACGCTTCCAAGGATTTCGCGCAGCTCTCATTGTCCGATTTGGAGGCCGTCACCGAGTTCGACGGCGACGAGGACACGCAGAAGGAACTGCTGTCGTTCGCTGGCACCCCGAACTGGCAGTGGAAGCTGGACAACCTGCGTACCCGTCGTGAGACGGCGAAGTGGATGGAGGCCGCACGCCTGTGGATGGAGTCGAACAATCTTCCCTTGTTGGATAAAAAGCTGAAGCCGGCACAATCCTGGCAGACGCCAAACGGCTACAGGTTCGCGCGCAACAGTTTCGTCTATGATGCGCGCGCATCGTTCGCGAAGCAGTGGCAGGCATGGCGTACGGAACACAAGCAGGAAGTGGTGCTGTGCATTCTGGAAAACGGCATCGCCGTATACGAGCTAATCCCGCAACAGGAAGAGACCGAGGATACGGCGAAACACAAGGCCAAGGACGAAGAGAAACGCAGGGAGAAGGAACGCAAGGCGAAGCTCAGGGAGTTCACCGACACCGCGGAACGCCTGCGCATCGAATGGATCCATGAGCATGTCCCCGGCATGAAGAAGGACATGCTGCGTGAACTTTCGGAACGCCTATGCCTCATCTCAATCATGGGAATCGGCGAAGGGAAGATAAGGCCGGTGTCTGATTTCGACTACGGGTGGACGGACGCGCTCACCGCATATTCCGGAATGACGAAACCGCTGCCGTCGCCCGCCAACCCGGAGGACGACGATCCGTTGTGGTTCAACACGGACGAGAACGGCAAAGAGCTTCGCCGCCGCCAGCAGGCCAACCCTACGCGGGAGCTCGCCTTGCTCCTGTTCGCGCACATCGAGGCAGCCATCACCGTGGACACGTGGGACAGGAGCGACGCACGCGGCAGATATGACGGCCCGATGCTCAACGCCTACTACGCGGTGTTGGAATCGGCCGGCTACACGGTGTCGGACGCGGAACGCAAGGGCTTGGAACTGTGAGCGAAATCGTTCTGGCCTGCATCGTTGTCGTGTTGGCGGTGCTGGTCGGGTGGATTGGAGGCAGGAAATGAATACGAGGGTTTGTCTGACGGTGCGGAACGGTGATGATCCGCCGGTGTCCGTGGAGCGTGTGGTGGTTGATTCACGGCCCGAGGTGGGTGCGGGGGTCACGCCGATGATGCTCATGGACATGCTGCACCTGTTGGACGAGTCGTGTCATGTGACCGAGATCAGGATAAGGGGGGCCGAACTGTGAGTCTGAAGGCAACTACGTGGGCGTTGTATGAGACGCCGAAGACGTTGGATGCGGTGGAGTTGCGACTGCTGCTTATCATCGCGGACAATACCGACGATTACGGGCGTGGTTTCGCGAAGAGCAATGGGAAGCTGGCCGAACTGGCCGGCATTTCGAAGCGTACGGTGCAGACCAAGCTCGCGAACCTGAAGAACCTTGGGCTTATCCGCGCGGGCAACCAGAAGCTTGTCTCCTATCTGGCTCCGAATCGCAGGCCGGTGGTGTATGACCTGTGCATGACGCGCAGACACGCAGATTTTGCACCCCAGTCTGATGCGGTCGAAATCACCGACACCGACACGGCTTCTGCGGCTACTTCTGAAACGCCCGTATTGGCTACCTCCGATTCTGGGGTGCAGCTGGGGTGCAACAGTGGTGAAACTGGGGTGCAGCTGGGGTGCAACAGGGGTGAAAGCATGGTTGCACACAATACGATTAATCCGATAGAAACGAGAGAAACGAGAGAGAACGCACCCGCGAGCAAAACCGACACCAACCGAATCAAGGCGCTCGCCGAATACCGGCCGGACGAAGCCACAAGGAAGCTCGCCTCCGAATACGGGCTCGATCTCGACGCGGAACTACGCAAATACCGCGACCACAGGCTTTCCCACGACCGCATCCCCAAAGGCAGCATCGATGCGGACTTTCGTCTGTGGCTCCAACACGGGGCCGAAAACGGGTACGGCACACCCGCCACACCAGCGCCCCAACCGAAACAGCATCAGCACACGTGGCGATGCCGGCACGTGCTCGATCTCCTGCACCGGACCGCCGATATCGCCATGGAAGTCGGACCCGACGACACGAGTTGCCGTCTCGCCGACCTGCTCAACCAAGGAAAAACCAACGATGAGGCGCTCGCCGCACTCGGCCTGCACCCTGACGAACTGGAGGAAATCGCATGACCAGGAAAACCGAAGCCCTCTTGTGGGTGGATATCGAGACCACGGGTACGGATCCACGTACCGACCTGATGCTGGAAATCGGGTTGAGGTGCACGAGCATGGACGCGAAAACCGAGCACGCGCGCTTCGAGTCGGTCATCAAACCCGGTGTGCTGCCGACCGACAGGAGCTTCGCTTTCGCCCACAAAACGCATGAGGCGAACGGCCTGATCGATGAGGTCATCGACGCCAGCCCCGAACTATGCTCCACGGCTCGTGTGGCGCTCGCGGTCATCGATTTCACGCAGTCGATGGCGGAAACGCATGTGCTGCATCCAGCGGGGATGAACATGATGGGCTTCGATCTGCCGTTCCTGGAACATTACCTGTTCGCCGAGGACCAGTGGGGGCGTTTCCACCGCATGCTCTCCTACCGGTCTTTGGACATGACGGCCATCCGTTTGACGCAAACCGCGTTGGGAGCCGACCCTTACGAGCATTACACGGAGCCGAAAACACATCGCGTCAAGGATTGCCTGGACACGGACATCCACGAATACGTCGAATGGCTGGAACTGGTCAAATGAGCCGCACCAACCCCACAAGGGAAACACACAGGCTGACCGCCAGGCGCGACCACTACCGGTGCCTGCGATGCGGCAACGAATTGGACCACATCTGGAGCGGCCACAGCCTCCACCACCGGCACATGCGCTCCCACCCGTTCCCCGGACTGCATCTGCCAGCCAACCTCATCCATTTATGCGGATCGGGAACCACCGGCTGCCACGGATGGGTGCACAACCATCCCAAAACGGCGATGGAATACGGGTGGATAGTCAGCATGGGCGAAGACCATCCCGAAACCGTCCCCGTATGGGACGCGCACCGAGGCTGGCTGCTCCTCGACAACCAGGGCGGATACACGCTCTGCGACAGGGACGGCAACCCCAGATAACACACGCAAGCAAACCGATACGGAAACAAGCCGGCGCTCGCCGGCTAAGGGAGGGGAAGCATGACGTTCGAACAGACGAACGAGAAGCAACGCCAACGCATGAAGGCGGACGCCAGGTCGCACATGGAAGCGGCCCGGATGATACTGGCCAGCCCGCTCTACGCGAGGCTCAAGGGCGGCGAGGACCTGTACACGGCCGTCTGGGCGTTGTGGGAATCACTCGCCGGCACGGGATTGTCGAACATGAAGGCGGGCGCGGTATGCCACGCATGCAAGACCCATGACCTCGACCAATTGGATTGGGCGCTCACATCGATAGCCGAAACCGGGTCGATACGACCATCCTCCACACCCGCCAAACACCCATTGCACTGCACCAACTGCGGCAAGGAATGCAGGCCGCGCGCCGGCATCGCGATCATGTGCAAACAATGCAAGGAAAACCTCCGAAGAAGAAAAACAAAACCATGAACGACCTGGACAAGTACATCCACCGATGCCGGGTGAACCTCGAACCACACCACCTCCAACCCGCAGACGAAACCGACGACAAAAATTGCATCATCTGCGACATCAGCGGCGCTCGCCGGCATATCCGCATGGACGGTCTATGCATCAACTGCCACCTCAAATGGAGACGCAAACACGACCCCGCATACCGCAAACGGGTCAACGACTACCAACACCGATGGCAACAGGAGCACCCCGACGAATTCCGGGCAATGAAACGCCGCTACGAACGCAAGAAACGAGCGAAGGAACAAGCATGAGCGTCAAAACCTACACGGACACCACACGCATCATCAAAACCATCGAAGAACACGTCTGGGAAATCCACTGCGACGCCATCGGCTGCAACGCCAGCCTCGAATTCCGGGAAAACCGGGACACCGGAGACATCACCGCAGACGGCGACTACACCGGCCCCG
>CXSY01000037.1_pt1 | contig 48449 bp, 41 predicted proteins | sample 941051 | NCBI WGS metagenome assembly CXSY01 (sample SAMEA3493499, study PRJEB9703) | human gut metagenome | biome: ENVO:mammalia-associated habitat; material: ENVO:feces | place: Bangladesh | collected 2010-01-06
AGCGAACATGGCCTTCATGTACGGGCCGCACGGCATGCCCATCAACAGCCACAGGCGCTCCAGCAGCATCTGCGCGTCCCGCCCGTACCTTGGCCTCCTGCCCCGTTTGGCGGGTTCGCGCGGTGTGGCCGCGACGGCCTGCGTGAGCAGGCGGCGTGCGGTGGACCTGCCCATGCCCACGGCCTCGAGCCTGTCGAGGACCTCGCCCTTCTGCTTTTTCGTGCCCTTGGCGTATTCGGCTTTGAACTTGTTCGTCAGCTGCTTCTTCGCGGCCATGTCGAGTCTGCCTTCCATAAGGCAAGCATCCCGGAACCCCAACGCCGCCGGGCGGATTTCGCGCTCACTCTTTATGAGGAACAAACCCCGATCACGCGCTCAAAAATTACGATGAACGTCGATCTTGCATCATTCGACGGATTCCGATATAATTGACAAACACGGGAAGGAGCTGATTCCCACGCACGACCACGGCATTTTTGAAAAAGTGGAGATACACGGAGCTGCCCCGAGCTTGATCATCCAGCATACCAGGCCGGGAAGCAAAATTGTCAAAAGCCATTGGCATCCGGAATTGGAGATCAATACAGCTTTTGAAGGCTCCTCACGTTTTTTTATCAACGGCCGGGTGGAAGATGTGACACCTCAGCACATTGTGCTGGTCAATAGCCGGGAGGTCCACTCCTCCATCCCCCATTTCGCCACAGACGGCTTTGCCATCACCGGCATCACTCTGCAAATCAGCTACTCCTTCTTAAAAAGCCTGATCCCCAATTTCGATACATGCTATTTCGTCCTCACAGAGGAGGCTAATACGAAAATTCAATCCCTGATCCTTGCGCTTAACGAGTGGTATGAGCAGGAGGATACTCCCTTCCTGTCAGTGCTTGTCCTCCGGCAGATCTGCGAGATTGTCTATATCCTGCTCACCCAGTGTTGCCAGGAAAGGGACCGGGCCAAAGACAGCACCTCTCAGGAGTCCTTTCGAAAGCTGGAGGGGATCTTGGCTTACATTCATGACCATTACAGCGAGCCCCTGAACACCGCCCAGATGGCGCAGCAGTTTTTCTTCTCGAAAGAGTATTTCTGCCGCTTTTTCAAAAAGTATACGGGAGCCACTTTCTCCCAATACCTAGCCAAATACCGGGTTCTTCAGGCAGAGCAGCCGCTCGCTCAGACATCCAAAAAAATCTCGGAAATCGCTCTGGAAACTGGCTTTGCCGATGCAGGCAGCTTTATCCAATGTTTCCGAAAATACTATGGCTGTACCCCTAGAAATTATCGAAAAGAAATTATCCAAAATCCATTTTTTCGGAAAGATTAGGTAGTGCCCGATGGTTTGCGCACTCTTGGTGTTGTCTCCTGCGCGCGTTTTCAGTTCGCTTCGTTCATGGTGTCGTGGAGTCGGGACATGTCCAGGTAGCGGCGTGTGGACCAGTCGTTGGCGGTCACGTAGCGGATTCTGGCGGTGATGAGCATCAACGCGCTCTTGCCGTCGGGGAAGCTGCCGACCACACGGGTTCGACGCCGTATCTCGCGGTTCAATCGTTCGATCATGTTGTTCTATTCTTCCCGCCTATCTTTTTCTTATGGGGGCGTTGGAAAACCGCCGTTTTCGCGGGCCGGTAGCGCTGGTGGTCTGACTTGTGGTGCAACTATGGCGCGACTCGGGCCGCGATATGGTTCGGGAAGGTTTTCGCTTCGCGCAACCTCGTCGCGGGTGGAGGGTGATGGGCTGGCGGGGACGGGCGCAGCGCCCATGGTGTCGTTCCCCGTGTGTGCTCCGCGCAGTTTTTTTCGTTTTGGTTCGCAACAATCCCAGCCTCCGTATCGCAAGCGCATCGCAGCGAATACCGGTCGGCCCAGCGCGAAGGTCCCCCCGGACCCCCTCCGACAAACGCCACACGAACGCATACGGGTGCCATGAAAGCCCATTCGAACCGTCAATCGACTCCTTGATACATAGACAAGAAGCCAAGGAACGTCCGTCGGTCGGATGGGTCCGAGGAGAAACCGGCAGACCCCGACGCCGGCATCCCTCCCCCGGGTATTCGCCAGCGAACGGCACCGGCACCGCCATGACCGCCAAGGAGAAGACATGAGCCCGGACCCCATCCACCGCAAAGGCAGGAAAACACTCGCCAAGATATACGATTCCCTATCCGACCCGGAAGAGGCCGCGGACAGGTCGCGCATCATCGGACTGCCCACCAAGAAGGAGGCGCACGACATCCGGAACGAATTAACGGCGGCGGCGTGGGCCGGCGGCAAATCGGTGTCGCGCATACGGACGGCCAAGGAATACATCAGCATCGCCGAATCATTCTTCCGCAAGCTGCGGGCCATCAAAAACGCGGAGCAGCGAACCCCGCAGACGGGTATTCCGACCCTGCGGGAACTGCTGAGGGACACCCGCGTAACCAACCTCGACGAGTGTGAAAGAATGATCGAGACCGCAAGAGCGGACACGGCAATCCTGCTTGTCGGCAGGAAAGACCTCCGAGGCAGAGGAGCCCGGATACTGCTGACCCTGAACGAGACGCGACTGAAAATGGGAAAGGCGACGATCCTCCTGGCCCACGGAACGGAAAAAGACTACAAAGCCGTCCTACCCGCATACAAGCCCAAGTTCTACCGGCGATAAGCGAAGGCGTGAAGTGGTGCGAAGCGGCATTCCGGCGGCCCACCCTTCACCCCCGGTCGCGCGCCCACGGGCCGGAGTGCGGCCCGATTCAGCCCGCACCGTACCCCCATTCCGGCCACCCACGGGTATTCGCCTCCGGCCGACCTGATCTGGTTGAGATAATTGTTGATGCCGGCGTCGGTCGGATCGCCCGTATAGGGCAGGTTCCTGATGATCGCGTCCTTCGAACCGGTGAAGTAATACCCCTTCGCCGTCACGCTCGTGCCGTCGATCCAATGGTCACCCGACTTCACGCCGACCGTCACCTTGTCGGTGATGGGCTGGCCCTCCTGAATGATGTGAGGGGCCTCGGTGGAGATGGTGGGGGTGAAGGCCATCGGGGGCTGGGACTCGTTCACCGCGACGCAGATGGCCAGGTTATTCACCGTGCCGGCTGCGGCCATCTCAGCCATGCCCTTGTCGAACTCACCACGGGCGAACTTGGTTACGTCGCCATCAGTCCAATCCCGCAGATTGTTCTTGATGCCGCCGTTCGGCTGCGCCTGAGCATAAGACCATCTCTGCTCGAACAGGGACTTCCAGTGCTTGGCGTTGTCGCCCCACATGTATCCGCCACGCAACGAGGTGGCGAAGCCAATCACGCGCGCCCTTTGATGGGTGGCGTCGAGGGCGCGGTTCACCGCCTGGTTACAGGCCTTCTGAATCAGAGGCTTGTTGACACCAGAATCACTGACATCCACGCCTGCTCCGGCCAGATCATTGAGCAGAACGCTGGTGTTGGCGTTGTCCCTTGTGCCCCAGCCGGTGGGCGGTTTGCCCGCAGCAGTGGCGGTGAGGTCGTCCTTGAGCCACAGGACGAAGTCATTCGGGCCGATGCCGGTGCTGCCGCCACCACCGATAATGACGCCGTTGCCGGAGTTGTCGATGGCGTTGGCAGAGGAAACGGCCACCAGACCACCCGTGGCGAGGGTCGCGAACGCCGCAAGCGACGCAATACCCCTCCTCAGCCAACCCGGCTTTTCCTTGGGCGGAGTGGGCTTGCTATGCTCTTTGTCTTTCAGCATATCTCTCCTAAATCGAACTATATTGACCAAGCAACGCCGCGCACCCACCGAACCCAACCGGCGGCGCACGACCTGCTTGCCCCGAAGCGGGCAATCACACCACGAGCATCACCCGCGCCAGCAAGAGCATGCGTGAAGACATGGAAAAGCCCCACCTCAATGAGATGGGGCTTCCAAGGAGAAAAATGACTAAGGTCAGTTGCCAAGGATGGAGCAAGCAACCTTGGAGCAATCAACCAGCGGGCCGGTGCCGCCGCCGAGGACTCCATTGTTGGGAAGTTGGCTGGAACCACTGGAGGAGCCGCCGCCGTTGCTGGAGGGTGTGTAGGACTGCTGCGGGGCGGAATACCCACGGTTGGAGGAATACCCGCGGCCGGAGCCGCCGTAACGGTTGTAGGACTGGGAGTAGGAGCGTTGCGACTGCGCGGCGGCTTGCGCGGCCTGCGCTTGGGCGGCGGCTGCCTGCGCTTGGGCTTGGGCTGCGGCCTCGGCGTCGGCCTGCTCCTTCGCGGCCTTCGAATCGGTCACCTGCCTGACGGCGGCGTCGAGCTTCGCCTTGGCGTCGGTGTACGTCTTCGGGTCGGTCACGCCCTTCTTGGAAAGGGTGCTGTTCGCCTCGTCGATGGCCTTCGCGAGGCTGTCGCGGGTGGCGTTGTCCGCCACCTTCCCATCCGTGTCCTTGAGGGTCTGGCCCGCGCCGTCAATACCCTGCTTGAGCTGGCTCTTCGCGCCATCCAGCTCCTTCGCCAGCTTGCTGTCCTTGACGGCCTTGAGCGCGGCATCGAGCGCCCTCGCTTGGGCATCGGCCTCGTCCGCGTCCGTGGCATTGGCCTTCCTCGCGGAGACGAGCCGCCACGCCAGCCACTCGCCCGGCCGGTCTTCGGGGACGCCCTTGAGCGCCTTGGCCTTACTGATGGCGGCGTCGAGCTTGCCCAGCAGCTTCGGCTCCTTGAGCTGATCAGCCTTGTACCCGGTCGCCGTGGCCTGCTCAACGGCCTTCGAGAGCGCCTTGTCGGCGTTCTCGGCTTGGGCTACCGCCTCATGGTAGGCGTTGCCCTCGTGGTGCGTCCAGTAGGCGTAGCCGCCGCCAATACCCGCCAGCGCCACGACCACCACCGCGACGATGACGGCGGTGAGCTTGGCGGGCATAATACCCTTGGGCTTGCTCTCCTCTGGGGTGGCGTCATCCATGGTTTCCACTTCCTCTGATGGCTTCGTCATTGCTCTTCCCTATGTCCTTATGCGCTGACACGTCGGTTCGCCCATCGACATGGATATAACGGCGCGGAGGCCGTCAGGCCGAAGCTCCTTATCCCGTGGAGACGTCAGAGACAACCGCGCTTCCATGTCAAACGGATTCAACACCACAGTATAGCGAAAGCCACAACTTTGTGGCCTAGTGAGATGCGAACGCCACATATTTTTGGCGCGTGGCCGTTAAAGACGATTCGAAGGAATGGGCGAGGTACGCCAAGGAGCTGGGCGTCAACCTCCAGCGCCTCCGCGTCGAGCGTGGCCTCACCCAAGAGCGTGTGGCCTATGACGCAGGCCTGTCGAGATACCAATACCAGCGAATGGAATGGGGCAAGATAGGCAAGGACACCCCCGCCAACCCCACGTTGAAGACCATCATGGCCGTGGCCCAAGTGCTCGGCGTCACCCTCGACGAACTCCTGCCGCGGCCATGGCCCGACCTGCACGCCAGGTAGGCCCTCCGCCGTCGCGGCCCTTGGCCCCGTTGGGTAGGCGGTGGCAAGAATCTTGGGTAGCCCGCCTGCCCCGTTTTTCCGCCCTCTGTCTCCTAGGGGCTCGGGACGCCCGTTTGCCCGTGTTCTCCCGTGGGGTTTCCGCTTTCGCCCGATTTTTGGGTGGCCGAGCCGTCGCCCTTGTTATTGCTATTGTTTTTGTGTTTTTCCTCCCGCCCGGATGTCGTTCCGCTATGCGGGGTTATGTGGAGCAGATGGATTCGTTCGCCCCCATCGTTGAAATGCTTGTGATGCAATGTTTGAAATGCCTGTGCGTCCATTGTTGAAATGCTTGTGTCGCCAGAATTGAAATGCTTATGGGGTCATCGTTGAAATGCTTATGCGCCCATCACCGGAATTCCCATGCCTCCATGATTCGAGTCGCCCATGTCCTCGCGTTTCGCAATCGCGTTGGAGTCGGGTTCCGGCCTTCGGATGGCGGGGCCGGACGCGATGGCGGCCTTTCGCGTCCGGCCGGGTTCCTTCACCAGTTCCGGGTCGAGCCTTGCAGGTGGGTGCCGATGCCGAAGCGTTCGCGGCCTCTGCGCTTGACGTGCTCGCGGTTCTTGCGGCATGCGCATCCCCCGGCCCGTTCCAGCAGCGGCTGCGTGGCCTTGTCGAAGCCCATCGGCTCCCGGAACGGCTTGGCTCCTCCCGTCTTTCGGTCGTAGAGGCATCGTCGGATGGCGTTGCCCCTCGCCTCGCCCATATACGGCCAGTCGAGCGGATGCAGGGCCGCCCACCGGTGTTCGGGAACCGGGCACAGGTGCGAGGGCACCACCTCGTTCCACGCCGGAGACACCTCGATCGCCTTCAACAGGAGGTGCCGATAATACTGTCGGCGCGGAGACCTCGTGTCCGTGTGGTCGCATTCCGGCACGCCGTCGCGCAGGATCGCCCGGCTCATATACCAGACGACTTTACGGGCGTCCTCGATCACCGGCACCGTGACGTCACGCTTGGCCTCGTCTTCCGTTTCGTCATGGCGGACGATCATGCCGGCGTATTCGTCGAGGTCGCCGACCAGCTGGATGTCCATGCGCGGACCCCACCCGGGGGCGAGCGTCCCGCGCAGGCACTCCACGAAGCACGACTCGACGCGCTTCCCACGCATGTGCATGCCGCGGTCGAGGTCGAGCTTGACGCGCCACGTTTCCTCCGGCAGTCGGATGAGCATGTGTACATGCGCCGCGAGCCGGGCCTGCAAGTCCTTCACATAGAGCACGGCCGCGCCCGGCATTTCCTTGCGCATGCGCGTGAGCATGACGTTCAGCCGATCGCTCAACGTCAGGTTGAACAAGGCCATCCCCATGAAGTCCACGTCCCGGAAGTCCATGGGCAGGCCCGACAGGGCGAAGCCGGGCTCGTGGTATTTCCCGCATGCCGGGCATCGCCTGCGCGCCTCGCCTTCCTTGGGGGCGACATGCACGGGCACGCCCGGCCTGACGAATCCCGGGGCCGTGAGCGTCACGAACACGTAGATCCCGGGCTTCCCCAACCCCGCTTCCCCCTTCCGCACGAACCGGTAGCGCTTTCGCCGCAGGCACGCCGGGCAATGCCCGCAGGGCGTCTGCCGGCCGTCCGGCGTGAAGTGCGGGGTCGTGCAACGCCACTCCCACGGGCGCGCGGACTTCCGGCAGCCGGAGCATGCCACGGCGGTCGTGTCCCCGGCGGCTGGCGATGCCGCGACTTGGTTACGCGTCTGTTCGATGAGCTTTTGGACGAGATCCTTGTCCATGGCGGTCACCGTCCTTCACGCATCGCCGGACGCGTGTTCGCCGCATTGCCGCCGCCCGGCCTGTCGGGATTTTTCCGCCGGATGAGCTCCAGTCGCTCCATCCCACGTAGATCGATCGTCGTGCCTGTCCCACGACCGGAGAAACGGGCGGCAGCGCAACCACGCAGGTCGATGAGCGCACCGGACGGCGTGGGCACCGCACGAAGGGGAGCAAGCCCGTCAAGGGGTTCCTCGACGTCACCGGTTCCGTGTTTTCCCGCGATCCCGCCCTCCGTCGGTCGACGTTTCGGCCGCAATCCGGCGATCTCGTCCACGCGCAGCAGCAACGTCCGGCGCACGCGGATCGAACGGACCCGCCCGGCCTTTCCACGGCCCTCGCCGCGCGCCCACCGGCCCAACGTCTTCGCGCTCACGTCGAACTCGCGGGCGAGGTCGGAGGCCTTCGCCCATGTGCGCGCGCCATTGACGGCGCGCGCGAGCTCGGCGCCGCCCCGCAGGCATTCCGGGGCGAACGCGAGGAACCATGCGATCACGTCCACATGGCCCCGGGAGGGCCTGCGACGCAGTCGTTCGCGCATGCGTTCGCGGGCCAAGCGCCCGTCTTCCCCCATGTCGATCGCCTTATGTTCGGCGCGGCGCAGCAGCTCGCAATCGTTGCCCATGATGCCGCGCAGCGTGTCCGTGGCGATGCCCAAGTATTCGGCGAATTTGTTTGTTTCAGCGATGTTTTTCTTCGTCATCGGCGTTATCCGTTCCGGATGTTCCCATGCCGTTCGCCCAGTGCGAGCGGTTCGCGCATCCGGTGCGTAAGCGCGCGGTTCACCGATCGCCGCATGGAAACCGAAAACGCCGGTTATCCCGTAAACCCCCGGTTTCACGCCGTCTGAGGCCTCCGCAGGGTTTTCGATGCGACCGGAAGCCACAAGACCCCGCCCGGGAGGCCTCCTGTGGCGTCCGCGATGTTCCCGGCGTGCGCGGGAAGCCCGAAGACCCCGCCCGGGAGGCCTTCCGGCACGCGCGTTCCCCAAGACGAGAAAGACCCCGCACGCTTTGAAAAGCATGCGGGGCCTCATACGGCAATGTCCGGGACTATCCGTCGGACAGCCTCCGGGCGATGTCCCCCAACAGTTCCCTCAACTCGCGGTTCTCCCGGCGCAGGGCTTCCAGCTCATCGCCGCCGCCGGCGACCGTGGGGGACATCTGCTCGGTGAGCCGGCGCAGCCGTTCCCCGTCGCTGTGCAGGTAGTGCAACGCCATGGCGGGCGTCGACCAGCCTCCGCGCCGTTGCAGGTCGGCCACGGTCGCGTCGGTGTGCTGGGCGAACCAAGTGTTGCCCGAATGACGCAGATCATGGAAGCGCACGCCCGGGAAACCGGCGGCGTCGCGGGCCTTGGCGTACATTTTCTCGAACTCTCCCTGATACAGGAACCCACCCCGCGCGCTGTGGAACAGCAGGCCGTCCGCACCCGGCATGGCGTGCTCGTCGAGATGGGCGCGGATATCGCCCATCAGCGGCCCGGGAATGGGGATGTCGCGGACACCGGCCTCGGTCTTCGGCGTCGAATCGACGAACCCGTCCTCCTTGGTGTACGACAACGCGTGCGTGACATGCGCCACCCTCCGTTCGAGGTCGATGTCGCGCCGGCGCAGCGCCAGCACCTCGCCGAGCCTCAACGACAGCCAGAACGCCAGCGACACCGCCAGACGATATTCGGCGGGCATTCTCCCGGCGATGGCGGCGACGGCGACGGGGCCCACCACCGGGCGCTCCGCGCTCCTGAGCGTCGCCCCGCCGCGGATACGGCAAGGGTTGAACTCCAGCAGCGGGTCGGGTGGTTCGCACGCCGACGCGAGAACGCGCTTGAGCAACCCGTACGCGCCGGCGCGGGCGCCCGGCGTGCCGGCCAGCGACTCGTACCACGAGGCCACCATGTCCGGCGTGATGTCCCTGACCGGGGTCTCGCCGAACACCGGCAGCAGGTGGCGGTCGAGCAGATGCCGGTACGTCGCCCGCGTGCGCGGCTTGACCTTGTCATCGCGCACCTTGCGCACAAGCCACCGTCCGGCGAACTCGCCGAACGACACGGCACGCGCCTCGACGGCCTCCCGCTCGCGCCGCGCCCTTTCCAACCGCTCCCTCGGATGAACCCACGAACCGGACTCCACCAGCCGCCGCTCGGCGGCGAGCCACCCCTCCGCGTCCTCGCGCGACGAGAACGCATGCGGGGCCGTGACACGCTCCGACCCATCCACCGGATCCCGGTACGACGCGTAATAACTCACGCCGCCCTTGACCTTCCTGCTCCTGATGGCACCCCAACCGCGCCGCCTCGAACCAGCCATGACACACCTGCCTCACGCGGGCGACCCCCGGAACGGCAACCCACCGAACCGGCCTGCCCGCATGACAGCAGACCATAAGGCAAGTGCAACCACCGTGCAACAACGATGTCCGCCCCTACCGGCGAACGTCCCCAACAACCCGCCGCACGACGGCGCGAACCCGGCGAAACCACGCCAAAACCCAGCAATACCGCCAATCCCGCGAACCCCGCCCATAGAACATGTTGTTGGTGCGGATTCGTCGGCGGTGTTCGACCGGATAGTCGTCCAGCAGGTACGTGGTGGTTTCGTTAATGCCCTCCCTGAGGCACTTGGCGGCTTCTTTGAGTTTCCTCGCGTCCATCTCGGCCGCGACCTGCTCGGCCTTGGTCAATGCCGCTTCGCGTGATTCCATCGCGAAAACGGCTTTCAGCGCGTCGACGGCCCACCGGGTGTGCCGCGGGCTGACCTTGGCGAACACGTTCCTTTCGAAGTGCACCATGCACCGCTGGTAGCGGGCCTGTGGCAGGAGCTCGCCGACCATCGAGACGAGTCCGGCGCACCGGTCGCCCACCATCAGGCGCACGCCCGTCAGACCACGCTCCAACAGCGAGGAGACGAACGAATGCCAACTCGTCGAATCCTCCTTCATGCCTTCGGCCACGCCGATCACCTCCCGGTGCCCGTCCATGCCGATGCCGATCGCCACGAGCACACTCACGTTCTCGACCGCGCCGCCCCATGAGCGTTTATGCCACACGCCATCCATGAACGCATATGGGTAGGGCTGGGATAGCGGGCGTTGACGCCATTGATCGATCTGCGCATACACCTTCTTCAACTGATCCGACAAGGTTTGCGATGACATCCGCCCGCCCCAGAGCGCCTGGCTGATGTCATCGACCCGACGGGTGGAGACACCGGCCAGATACATGTCGATCAGCGCTTCCTCGACCGACTCCTCCCGCCGCCGGTAGCGTTCGATGACCGCCGACTCGAACAAGGCGCCTTTCAACTTCGGCACCTTCACACTCAATTTGCCGGCTTTCACCGTCAGGGCTCGCTCATAATGGCCCGCCCGATACGCCTTCCTAGAACCGGAACGCTCATACCGGGTGGTGTCGGTGATCTCATCCGCCTCCGCATCGAGCATCGCGTTCAACACCTGATTGACCTTCTCACTTACCATCCGGTCCAGTTGGGTCTCGAGCATGGGTTGGTTGACCTGTAAAATGTGCTTGGGCATGGCCCGCACCTGCTTTCCAATCGGTTTTCACTTTCAGCGATTGAAAATCGTGCACACAGGACGGGCTACGCTCCACTACTCCAAAAAGCCCCAACAAATTTGCGCAAAAAACCGGGCGTTATCAAAGATTTGGGCGGCTTTGAAGGTCTCATCCACTTCGCTGTTGCCGCCGTTGAACACGTTGACGATACCGAGCTTCGCTCCTTTCAATGAGGCTTGGGCTAGCGATTTCTCTTACTGGGTGTTCTATGTAGCCTGCAACGTCGCCACATCACCCTCGTCAGGGCCGACAATTGCGTCGAGTACCAATGCCTGATCATCGACAGTGTTGGTGATAGCTCCGGTCACATCGAAACTGTCCGACAGCGGAATTACCCCTGACCGGCTTGTCTGCCCGTAAGTGACACGCATTCCGACAGTACCGGTCACGGATGCCGGGCCGCGTACCGAGCCGGATGTATCGCTACCGAGACCGAATGGTGCGAATCCGGCCGCAACGGCTGCGGCGGTACCGCTACTGGGACCGGATGGGTCACGTTTCAGATTGTACGGATTCCTAGTCTGGCCTCCATCGGAACTATATCCCAGTCAACCGTAGGAGGCGGCCAGTTCGGACATATTGGTCTTAGCTAGAACGATGACGCTTTGGTCAATCAGTTTCTGCACGACGGTTGCATTGCTGTGCGCCTTGTTGGTTTCCAAGACTTTCGACCCGGTGGTGGTGTTCATGCCTTCAACGTTGATGTTTTCTTTGACTACGAATGGGATGCCGTAAAAAATGCTGTGTCGCGCATGGTCTTTGCGCCCACGGTCACTGAGATACGCCTGCCGCATCACATGTGGATTAATTTGCGTGATGGCATTGATTTCTGGACCGTTGTCATCATACTCGTTGATTCGGTCGAGATAGTAGGAGACAAGTTGTCGGCTGGTGGTTTCACCGGATTCCAGTGCTGCAGCAATCTGTTTGATGGTTTTGCCTTGTGGATTGAATTCCATGCTGGATATGTCGACCGTATTGGCTGACGCTCCGCATCCGGCCATCATCATACAAGCCACCAAAGCCGCGGTAATCGCTACCGTCTTTTTCCGTTGAGCCGTTCTGAACCTCATACCGTTCTCCTATCGGGGAATTGATTTGCAAGCCTGAAATTAGGCACAGCCTTTTGCCTCCTGACATCGTCGACGTGTCTGGGCGGTTTCCGCCATTGCGAGGTGGTTAACGAGGGCTGTCATTGACTTCATGACCGAGTCCATCAGGATAGGGGTGCATCCAGGACCTTTGGAAGTGAGCCCATTACGTTAGAATTTCAGTGCTTTTGCCATGGGCTGCTCTCTTGCAAGGATAATATATGGAACTTAGAAAAATGATTGCGTACTCCACAACTGGCTTTAATCCCCGAAGAGCGTCACCCACTCGTAGAAGTCGTTCAAGTATTATCACGATAAATTCAACGCCGGCACCCTTAACCTGGGTATGAACTTCGGCTGGAGAATCGGCCCTAGGTCGTAGCTACTACACGATGATGGGCTCATTCCATGAGGAGAAAACCGTCGAGGACTTCCATACGCCAGCAAACCGAATACGGCATCAAATGGACAAACAGTATCGGGATTACCTGCTCGGACAACTGACTGTACGCCAACGAGTCAGCTGCTAACTCACACGCAGACTACGACTCCTGGAACGACACGTGTGCGACACACGAGTAAAGAACATGCGCTGAGTCTCGTAAGACATTGTTCCTGTGATGTTTGTCGCTTTTGCGGATAGTCATCCATTCCCTGTCTCGTACCTCACGTTGATAATGCGCGATAAGCACATGCTATTGCTGACTCGTCGTGTTCCTTCTCCTCCGTTTTTTAAACTGGGTTCGCAGGCTGCCAGTCTAAACAGAAGGGGGGCAGGATCATGGCAATCACTACATTCAAGGCTGATGTCCATCATGTCGCAGGACTGAACGTGACGGCAACGAGCACGCATCACACCATCACTGTCGACGAGCCTGAATCATTGGGCGGAACCGACAAGGGGCCGAACCCAGTGGAACTCCTCTTGGATGCGTTGGGCTCCTGCCAGGCAATCGCCATCAATGCGTTCGCGCCAAAGTTCAAGGTCAAGATCAAGAAACTCGACATTCACGTCGAAGGCGATATCGACTTGGGTGGATTCCTCGGAACTAACTCAGCCCGCCCTGGATACCAGCGGCTCCGCTCAACAATCGACTTGGACGCGGATGGCGATCCGGACGCCGTAAATCGTCTGATTGAGTATGTGGAAGCCCATTGCCCGGTTGGGGGGGCACTCTCGCTAACGGAGTTGCCATCACCGTCAACCGAAAATAGTCGCATCCGGTCGAATCGGTGGACAAGCCTGGCCGCATCCTGATTTAGTGACAAGTCGTCGCTAAATCAGGATGCGGTTTCATGTTTTCGGTTGAGGCCTAAAGTTCTTCATCAACTAGTGTAAACACACCCTAATAATCAGGCGCGGGTGGAAGCGCGGCGGATTAATGTTGGCTCAATCAACGTGGTGCCGTGCACATGAGAGACCGGGTTCTCGGCATAGTCAAGCAATTGGGTCATGGCTTTGCGGCCCATGTCGATGCCAGGAGCCTGCACCACGGTTAGCGGCATGGGGCTGATCGCCTGAAACCACATATCCTCAGTGCCGATAACGCTGATGTCATCAGGAACACGCAAAACGCCGCGTTCATGAAGGCTCGCCAACAGCCCCATCGCCAATGTATCGTTGCCGGCCACAATGCCATCTGGTATCGGTATGTCCGGTACTGAGGAATTATCGGAATCCTCGCGCCGCATCTGTTCGGCACGGTCGGAAAGCTCCATGCCCAATTGCCGTCCATCCTCAACCATCAATCCTCCGGAATCGATGAGCTGGAACGTCACGCCATCTCCCGCCTGTGCCACGGCTTTTTCCACCCCGAGCTGACGATCCTGAATCGCCTCATAGTCAAAGGAATGCGCCGCAAATGCGATGCGCTTGCACTCTGTGTGAATCAGTTCTTCGGCGGCAATGCGTCCGACGGAAACATTGTTCTCCAAAATGGAGCAGACGGGAGTGCCTCCATACGGATTGGTGTGGTCAATCAGAATGATGGGAATATTTGCGGCCCGCGCGGCCGCCACATCTTCGGCGGAATCCTGCACGGTGCTCAACAAGATGCCTGCTACCTTCATGCCAATCAACGTGCGAATCAGTTCATGCTGCCGTTCGAGGTCTGAAGAGGCGTTGAGACCGATAATCTGCATACCGTTTTCCTCGCACACCTCCTGCGCGCCTTCAAAAATGAAGGAGAACAGCGAATGCTCGATGTCGGTCATCACATAGCCGATAATCGGTGTGCCAGTGGTTGTTTGCGCGGGGGAGGGGGCGGCGCGGCGCGGCACATAACCAAGCTCCTGAATGGCGGCACCGATTTTGGCTTTCAACGTTTCGGAGACACGCTCAGGGTAATTCAGATAGTTAGACACAGTGCCGATGGAGACGCCTGCATGTTTGGCGATATCCGACACGCCGACCTTACTGTTCGTTGGCATGATGACTCCTTTGCCCGGTAACGCCGATAACTGCTGAAATATTGCTATTTTTCACTACTGTACGTCAAGGTAACCGAAATACTCAATTTAAATTTCAATGAAAGCTTTGAAATTGATTTGAAATATTCAAAATAGATTGATATGATAGTGCTACGAAATCACCGAGGATATCAGCTGGCGATGGCGGCAGGTTCGCGGGGAAATCGCAGAAAATCAAGTAAGCGAGCACGCTATGGGCAATGTATTACGCGTGCCTGAAGCAAATTGAAATTACTTGAAATAGTCGAATACAGTTCAACCGGCATGTGAAGAATTTGCTTCACGTGCTTCAGCAGTAAGGGAGAGATATGAACGCTTCAACAAAGCAGGATGAAGGACTTGGCAAGTACATGCCGCTCGCCTTCGCCGCAGGAATCGGTTCGATGCTCGGCTCCGGCATTATCGTCGGCCTATCGTCCACCATCACCGTGTGGCAGGACGGCTTGGGTCTTGACACCACGCAGGTTGGACTGCTTTCCGGCATCCTGACTTTCGCCATTGCCTTCGGCTCCCTGTTCGGCGGCCGCCTCGCAGACAAGATTGGCCGCGTGCTGTTCTTCAACTGGATTAATCTGTTCTACGCTATCGGCGCGGTCATCTGCATCTTTGCCGGAAATTTCACCACGCTGCTTGTCGGCCTGATTATCGCGGGCCTCGCATCCGGTGCCGATTTGCCGGTTTCCATGACGGTTGTTTCCCATGATGCGCCGGATGATGCCACCGCAGCCCGACTCGTCTCCACCACACAGGTGTTTTGGCAGGTCGGCGTGTTCATCTCCTTCATCTGCGCCTTCCTTGTCTCCACGATGAGCGGTGCCGCCGGCGGTCGCGTCGTGTTCGCCATTCTCGCTGTATTCGCCGTCATCGCCTGGGCTTGGCGCGTGTTCTCGCCAACATTCCGTCGCTTCCACGAAGAAGCCGATGCCCGCGATGCCGCTCGTCCGGCCACTTCGGACAACACCGGCAAGACCTCGGTAATGAAGGTGCTGTTCGGTGCCGATAAGAAGGCGCTTCTCACCTACTTCCTCGCCATTGTCATCTTCTATGTCGGCTGGAATCTGCTGGCCAATACATGGGGCCAATTTCAGACCTACATGTTCTCCAAGGCCGGCGCCACCCAGTCGCTTGCTACAGGCCTGGGCATTATCCTGAACTTGGTCACCCTGGTACTCAATATCGTCTTCGCCTCGATTGCTGGTGGCAAGTACCGTAATAAGGCTTTCTTCGTCGGCATCATCATCAGCGTCATCGCCATGATTGCCATGGCCATGGGCGGTGCGAATCTATGGGTCATCGTCGGTGCCACCGCCTTCATGAACCTCGGCTCTCCGCTCGCCGGCGAGGCACTGTACAAGGTGTGGACCCAGGAATCCTTCCCGATTGAGATCCGTGCCTCCGTGCAGGGCTTTATCAACGGCTTCTCTCGTCTGTGCTGCGGCCTGTTCGCACTGATCACCCCGGCCCTGGTGCTGCCTGAGACCATTCAGACCACTATGTGGTGCTTCGCGGCCATCGTCGTGGTCGAAGGCATCGCCGGCACGGTGATGATTCGTGCCCAGAAGAAGTACGGTACCGACGAGGAACGCCAGTTCGCCAAGGCCAACGCCTGATATCCCGTAACGGCTCCTCTTTCGGGAGGAGCCGATTCCCATACCACCTCAGGACAAAGGAGTCATCAATGACTGCTGCAACCGTGCCGCAGATTGTGCCCGGTACCTTGACCGGCGACCTCGATATCACCGGCTTCACTGTTGAACACTATCCGGGTGATGCGCTCGGCATCGCAGTCCGCGCACCGCGCATGAACTGGACCTATTCGCACACAGTGCCGGAAGATGCACAGATTCTGCTCACCCTCACCCGCCGCGTGCCTGGCAGTAAACCGCGCGAAGAAAAAACCTATCTGCCCGCCGACGACGGTGTGCTTGTGCCTTGGCAGTTCGAGCCGCTCGTCTCCCGCGAAGAAGTGTTTGCCACCGTGCAGGCTGTCTCCGCCAGTCACAAGCCGCTGGGCGCAGTCAGCCGCACCTTGCATTTTGAAGCCGGCCTTTTTGAAGAATTCGACCACGTTGCCGACTTCGTAGGCCCCTCCTGGGCTGAGCCGGAAAGCGACCATCGTCATTTGCCGCTCGTGCGAACCGAAATCGAACTCAAAGACCAGCCCGTGCGTGCGCGGCTCTATCTGACTGCGCTCGGCTTGGTCGAAGCGGAAATCAATGGTGCTAAAGTCGACAATGACGCATTGATTCCCGGTTGGACCAATTATGAGCAGCGCGTCGAAATGTGGACCTACGACGTGACCGAAAACCTCTCTGCAGGCACAAATGCCATGGGTTTCTGGCTCGGTGACGGCTGGTATCGAGGTAGGCTCGGCTTCGACGGTGGCTATGCGAATTACTATGGTGACCGTATCGGCGTATTCGCCCAGCTTGAAGTCGAATATGCGGACGGCAGCACCGACGCCGTTTATTCCAACTCGTGGGACCGCCGATGGAAGACCACACTTGGTCCCATCGTCTGCTCTGACCTGTGCGAAGGCGAACGTTACGATGCTCGCTTTGAAATGCCCGGCTGGTCCAAGCCTGGATTCGATGATAGTGACTGGAAGCCTGTGGCCGAAGTCTTCTACGACCCCGCCCGCATCGAAAACCCTGACACTTCGCCGGTACGCGCACACGAAAGAAACCAGCCTGCCTCCATCGAACGCATCGGTTCCACTGACGATGGTCGTGGCATCTGGTTGGTCGACTTTGAGCAGAACTGCTCACAGCGTATCCGTCTGAACATGCGCGGCCTCGAAGCAGGTCAAAGCGTCACATTGCGCCACGTGGAGGTGCTCGAACCGGACGGCACCATCGCCACCCGTACCCTACGCCGTGGCCAACAGTGCGATATCTACACCTCCAACGGCACCGATGCTTGGTGGGAGCCACGATTCGCCATGCACGGTTTCCGCTATGCGCAGATCGAAGGCTACGCAGGCGAACTCACCGCCGAGGACATGGACTGCCGCGTATACCATTCGGTAATGGGCCGCACCGGCGAACTCACCTGCTCCAACTCGCTGCTCAACCGTTTGCACGCCAATGCCGTATGGTCAATGCGCTCCAACTTCGTCTCCATCCCCACCGACTGCCCGCAGCGCGACGAACGTATGGGCTGGACCGGCGACATCTGCCTGTTCGCGCCGACCGCCACCTACCTGTACGACGTACATGGCTTCCTCAAAAGCTGGCTCAAAGATGTGCGCGCCGACCAAGTCAAATGGGGCACCGTGCCGTTCTACGTGCCATTCATTCCTCTCGGCGTGTGGGCACACCCTCAATCCATCTCCACATGGGGCGACTCCGCCGTGGAAGTGCCATGGACTCTCTACATGGAAAGCGGCGATCCGCAAGTGCTCGCCGACTCCTATGACCTGAGCCGCGACTGGGTGAACGAAGTCGAACAATACCTTTCACCAGACGGTGTCTGGGATCGCAAACCCGACTTCCCGCTTGGTCAGCTTGGTGATTGGCTCGACCCGACCGCGCCACCGGAAGACCCCGCGCAAGCGATGACCGCCAAGGAACTTGTGGCCACCGCGTTCTACGCCCGCAGCTGCATACAAATTACGCGCATCGCCGAAATTCTGGGATACGCCGATGATGCCGCGCGATACGCCGCGCTACGAGATCATGTGATTGCCGGCTTCCTCGACCGTTTCATTCGACTCGACGGCACTATGACCTCCGACACCCAGTGCGCCTATGCGCTCGCCATCGCCTTCGGCCTGCTCGATGGCGAACCCGTGCGCAAGGTCAAGGCCGGCAACCGTCTGGCCTGCTTGGTGCGCGAATCCGGCGGCAAGGTGAGCACCGGTTTCGCCGGCACTCCATTCGTACTACCCGCGCTGACCCAAACCGGCCATGATGATGAGGCATACCAGTTGCTGACCTCCACCGAATGCCCCAGCTGGCTGTACCAAGTCACCATGGGTGCCACCACCACATGGGAGCGCTGGGATTCCATGCGTCCTGACCACTCCCTGAACCCGGGAGGCATGACCTCATTCAACCATTACGCGCTCGGTTCGGTGGCCGAATGGATGCACGCGCATATCGGTGGCTTGGAAACCATCGAACCTGGTTGGAAGAAGTTCCGTGTCGCCCCGATTGTGGGCGGTGGACTCACCGAGGCCTCCACCTCGCATATCACCCCGTTCGGCCGTGCGGCAGTCACCTGGCAAATAGGTACGGACGGCAGCACCGTTGATGTGACGGTCACTGTGCCGGTCGGCACCACTGCCGTTGTGGACATCCCAGACCAAGAAGTCCAGAACCTTACCGCCGGCACCCATCATCTCCAGTTCCATATCTGATTCGCTGGCCGAGCTCCCTCCCGGAATACTGAGCAGGGAGCTCCCGAATCCTTTGCATGAAAGGAATAATCATGGCACTCAATGAAGAGACTGCCGCAGCATCCACACTGGCTCCCGACACAGGCCGCCCGCTGACCACACAGGAAAGATGGCGCTTCGGTATTGGCTTTGCGCTGTTCTCCTTGATTTGGATGACAGCCGGCACTTCCGGCTCCCAGGTACTCCTGCCGCAACGCTTCACCGAACTGGGTATCGGTGTGCCCGAGGTGATTCTCGGCACCATGAATTCGGTTGGTTGTGTATTCGCGCTCATCGCCAACATTGTGTTTGGTGCGATGAGCGACATCACGCGCTCCCGCTTCGGTAAACGCACCCCATGGATCGTGTGCGGTGGCTTTATCACCGCAGCCGGTTATCTGCTCGCCGCCAATAGCGCCGCGCTCGCAGACATCGTAGCGGGCTGGTCCATTGTGCAGGTCGGCGTCAATATGATGATTGCCCCGGCAGTCGCCGTACTTTCTGACCGTATCCCCGAAAGTACGCGAGGCACTTTCTCCGCGTTCTACGGTGGCGCGCAGATTGTTGGCCAATCGGCAGGTACATTTATGGGCGCACAATTCATCAAACATATGGGCGCAGGCTTCCTGACCGGTGCGGTGCTCTTTGCCATTACTGGCATCATTGCGGTTCTGGTCTGGCCGCGCGAACGGTCGTCCAAGAACGATGAGGTGGCAGCCAAAACACTGAGCATCAGCGATATTCTGCGCTCGTTCATCCTGCCAACCCGCAATTGCCGCGACTTCTATCTGGCGCTTGTAGGCCGACTGTTGCTTATGGTCGGCTGGTCTATGGTCGCCACCTACCAGCTGTACATTCTGCAAAAGTATGTTGGTCTGTCCGTAGACGAATCCGGTACGGTCATCTCCACTATGTCCGTGATTTCAATGATTGTGCTCATCGTCACGTCCATGATTTCCGGTCCCATTTCCGACCGGTTGCATCGGCGCAAGATTATCGTCGCGGTCGGTTCGGTGATTATCGCCATCGGTATCGCGATTCCCATTATGATGCCTACGGCTCTTGGCATGATGCTGTACGCGGGTGTGGCCGGCACCGGCTACGGCATCTATATTGCCGTAGACCAGGCGCTGAACGTGGACGTGCTGCCCAGCCAGGAGGAGGCCGGTAAGGATCTCGGCATTCTGAACCTTGCCAATACGGTTGGCCAAGTGCTTGCCCCGGTTATCGTCGGCGGCGTTGTGGCCACCAGCAGCTATGCGACCATCTTCCCGATCGCCATCGTCTGCGTGCTTGTGGGTGCAGTGGTTATCATGCTGATTCGCAAGGTGAAGTAGTTTCGGCGTTGGCCGTTTAGCATAATGCTCTCCGCGTGACCATATTGGCTGTGCGGAGAGCATTGTCATATCAGTCGGACGTGGTGATGTGCTCCACATCCCAGCGCACGCCGAGCACTTCGGGCGTCTGGATTACGGCCTCGATGCTTTTCTCGATGTCCGCATCGTTGCGCTTGGTGGTGTCGAGCACGGCGGTGATGGAGACGATGTCGTCAGGCAGGTCGGTCGCGGCGATAGAACGCACGGAAAAGCCCGGGCGATGCACCGCATCGAATACCAGGGAGCGAATCTTCACCTCATGTTGCTGCAAACAGCGCACTTCAAACGTGTATTCATGGCCGACCGTCTCATAATCGTTGATACTGCGGCGACGATCGATGAACGAGCCGATGGCGCGGAACAGCGGGTTGGCCAGCACGAACAGGGTGGATCCCAATGCCACCAGCGCGTTGGTGCGGATGCCGGCGCTTCGGGCGCGCAACTGGCGTTCGAGCCCTATCAGTGCGCCCAATGCCGTGCCAAGCACGATGCGTACGGTGCAGTCGAGAATAACGGCCAGAGAAAACGTGGTGAACATGAGATTCACCTCCTGAAACAATAGGCGTCAGGAACTACCCGCACACCCTACAGCGCCAGCCCGCCTCCCGCAACTGCGTCGCCGCGTTCGGGTGGTTCGGGCTCCGTGCGGTGAGCGGGCCGCGGCCGTATGATGGAAGCGCGGGTGGTCCGGGATTTTCTGCATACGGCGGGAGGCGTCATGGTTCCTATTGAGAACGTGTACGAACAGATTCGTACGTTCGTCGCTGATGCCGGCGCTCGCAAGGTCGTGCTGTTCGGTTCTCGCGCAAAGGGTGTGAACCGGCCTAAAAGCGATATCGATCTTGCCGTGGCCGGTTGCCCCGATTTCAATCGCTTGGAGCAGAACCTTCAGGACAATCTGTGGTCACTGCTTAAAGTTGATGTCATCAATCTGGATGAGCCGATTTCTTCATCGCTGAGGGCGGAGATTGAGCGTAGCGGAAAGGTATTGTATGAAAAAATATGAGAATTACGTTTCCGCGCTGAAGTCGCTGCGCAAGGCTCCCGAACAGGATCTCAGCAATGATTTCATCCAGAGCGGCATCATTGACAAGTTCGAGTTGCAGTTTGAGCTTGGTTGGAAACTGTTCAAGGCGCTGCCGGCTTATGAGGGAGACTCTGTTTCCGCTTCCGGTTCTCCGCGAGATGTGCTCAAAACCGCTTTCCAATATTACGATTTCATGGACGAATCGTTGTGGCTGCGTATGCTGTGCGATCGCAATGATTCTGCTCATATCTACGATGAGGAACGCGCCCGGCGTCTTGTGGATGCCATCATCGTTGATTACATCCCCGAATTTGAGCGTGTGAATCAGGGGTTGGTCGTTCGTTACGGCGAAGCATTGAACGATTAGCGCGGGTGACATTAATGGCACTGGGCACACTGGGCATTGGCGAGCAGATCAATGGGGTGAACCTCGGTAACTGGCTGGTGCTGGAAAAGTGGATGAAGCCGGGGATTTTTGCCGCCAGCGGCGAAGCGGACGAGATCTGGCTGCATCGGGCTACGGAGTCTGCTGAGTTGGAGGCTCTGCTGACGCGGCATCGCGACACGTATATCACTGAAGCTGATTTTCGGAACATTGCCGCGCATGGCTGCAATCTGGTGCGTATTCCTGTGCCGTATTTTATCTTCGGGGATGTGTCCGGTCATCCGGGCTGCATCGAGTATTTGGACAGGGCGTTCGACTGGGCTGAGCGTACCGGTCTCAAGATTCTTATCGACCTGCACACGGTGCCCGGCTCGCAGAACGGATTCGACAACGGCGGCCTCACCGGCGTGGTGCGCTGGCATCATAGCCCGCGAGCGGTCGCCTATGCGCTGGATGTGCTGACTCGTTTGGCCAAACGGTACCGTGATCGTGCGGCGCTGTTCGGCATCGAAGTGCTGAATGAGCCGATTGATTGGCTGACGTATGCTACGTCGTCATCGAGCAGGCAGGCAAAGGATAGCTTTGAAGCACGGAGGAGTGGGCCGATTCCAATGGTGTTCCTCAAGCGTTTCTACCGTGAGTCGTATCGCCGGTTGCGCCCGATTTTGGCCGAGAACCAAGCCATCGTGTTCCATGACGGCTTCCGACTGGGCCGTTGGCGGGACTGGTTTGTGCGGGAGGGCATGCGGGGCGTCATGCTCGATACGCATATCTATCTGGTCATGGCCGAGCAATTCTCGCTGTTCCGTCTGATTCCGGATCGGTGGCTGATGGGCTGGTATCGCTTGTTCGTGCGTTGGAACGAACGCCGCATCCGCCAAGCAGCGCGCTATACGCCGGTGATCGTAGGGGAGTGGTGCGTGGCCAACAATCTGGTGAACCGAACCCCTTCAGCGAGGAATGCCGTCTATCGCGAGGTCGCCGCCATGCAGCGCAAAGCGTGGAGCGCATCTGCCGGGCAGATCTACTGGAGCTACCAACTGCGCGGCAATCGCGCTTTCCTGCCCACTATCGACCCGCAATCCGACACGTCACGGCTCGACCCATGGGACCTCACCCACATTTGGCACGCCGGTTGGATGGACTGGGGGACTCAGGGTATGTTTGACGGCGCTAAGTTGCCAAGCTCTGGCAAGATGGCGACACTGACGGAATCTCTGCGGCGCCAAACTGCCAGTTCTTGGCAGGTTGACGCCGCAGAGTGACGTCTGTGCGGTGCTATTCTGCCAAGGAGTGGCAGTTTGGCGCCGTTGAATGGCGGTTTTGTGGCGCTAGCCTGCCAAACACTGGCAGCTTGGTGCGATTATTTGTACTGAGTGAGGCCAAACTGCCAGTGCTTGGCAAGTTAGCGCCGCTCGGGACAACGGCAGTCTCGGCTACAGCCACATTTACGCGATGGATATGAATCGCAACTGTAACGCTCAGCGATACCCGTCCCACAGGGGCAGGGGCATCAGAACATCCTCACAGTCGGCCCACATGGCATTGAGGTCTTGTCCTGGGGCGCGCAGCCAGCGCAGCTGGAGGCCGTCCATCATCGAGAACCCGGCCTGCAGCACATGCTCGACATTGACGCCTTCCGGCACGGCCCAGTTGATATTGAGTGCCATGGTCACCGTGCGGCGCTCACGGTCGGCGAAATAATCGTGCGCGGGGTGGGTCGGGTCAAGTGCCTCGGCGCTCAGTGTGGAGAACATGTGCACCAGTGCGGGCCTCTTGTTGTTCACCGTCACCACCTGACGCCACATATCCGCGATAAGCGGGCGCTCTTGGGCGACCATCGCGGCATTGATCGATTCGGTGACCCGGTCGTATTCCTCGGTCAGAGCCAGATCGAGCAGTCCCTCCTTGCTGCCCACGTAATGCAGCACGCCGGCCTTGGTGAGCCCCACTTCGGTGGCGATGCGTTGCAGTGACGTGCCGTAATAGCCGAGCTTGCCGAACGATTCGACGGCGGCGTCGAGAATCGTGGTACGACGATCGGTATCGGTAGGGGAGGGGGCGTTCATGCAGGCAACCTTACGGTCGGTTAGTAGTGGTTCCAAATGATTTCGGCGTGTTGTGACACAGATTTTGATAATCTACCTACCAACCGGTTGGTCGAGAAAAAGCGACGACTGAGGTTCGTGGAGGAACCTCAGCCAACGTTCCAAACCAACAGCAACCCTACTGGGCCGGAAACGACACACAACGACGAACGCAACACGACAACGAAACAACGCAACAACAACCGCACAACCTAAGGAAAGAGGCAACATGAGCGAGTCCACCTACCCGTCCGTCAAGGATCTGACCCTGGAAGAGAAGGCATCCCTCACCTCCGGCGGCGACGCCTGGCATCTGCAGGGCGTGGAGTCCAAAGGCATCCCAGGCTACATGATCACTGACGGTCCTCACGGTCTGAGGAAGTCCCTGGCCTCCAGCGCCGGCGAGACCGACCTTGACGACTCAGTGCCCGCCACTTGTTTCCCGCCAGCTGCCGGTCTGTCCAGCTCCTGGAACCCGGACCTCATCCACAAGGTCGGCGAGGCGATGGCTGAGGAGTGCATTCAGGAGAAGGTGGCCGTGATTCTTGGCCCCGGCGTCAATATCAAGCGCAACCCGCTCGGTGGCCGCTGCTTCGAATACTGGTCCGAAGACCCGTACTTGGCTGGTCATGAAGCAGTCGGCATCGTGGAAGGTGTGCAGTCCAAGGGCGTGGGCACGTCGCTCAAGCACTTCGCCGCCAACAATCAGGAAACCGACCGTCTGCGCGTCGATGCGCGCATCAGCCAGCGTGCCTTGCGCGAAATTTACTTCCCGGCCTTCGAGTACATCGTCAAGAAAGCTCAGCCGTGGACCATCATGTGCTCCTACAACCGCATCAACGGCGTGCATTCCGCACAGAACCACTGGCTGCTGACCAACGTGCTGCGCGACGAATGGGGCTTCGAGGGCATCGTCATGTCCGATTGGGGCGCCGATCATGACCGTGGGGCCTCCCTGAATGCAGGCCTGAATCTGGAGATGCCGCCGAGCTACACCGACGACCAAATTGTCTACGCCGTCCGCGACGGCCGAATCACCCCCGCCCAGCTCGATCGTATGGCTCAGGGCATGATTGACTTGGTAAACAAGACCCGCGCTGCAATGAGCATCGATAATTACCGTTTCGATGTGGACGTCCACGATGAAGTCGCCCATCAGGCCGCTATTGAATCCATTGTGATGCTCAAGAACGATGATGCGATTCTGCCGCTGAACGCCGGTCCAGTCGCCAATCCGTCCGCCACGCCCCAGAAGATCGCCGTTATCGGCGAATTCGCCCGCACCCCGCGCTACCAGGGCGGCGGATCCTCCCACATCACCCCCACCAAGATGACCAGCTTCCTCGACACGCTCGCCGAGCGTGGCATCAAGGCCGACTTCGCCCCCGGCTTCACGCTCGATATGGAACCGGCCGACCCGGCCCTCGAATCCGAAGCCGTGGAAACCGCGAAGAACGCCGACGTTGTCCTCATGTTCCTGGGCCTGCCGGAAGCCGCGGAATCCGAGGGCTTCGACCGCGACACCCTCGACATGCCCGCCAAGCAGATCGCCCTGCTCGAACAGGTCGCCACCGCGAACCAGAACGTCGTGGTCGTACTGTCCAACGGTTCCGTGGTCTCCGTGGCCCCGTGGGCCAAGAACGCCAAGGGCATCCTCGAATCCTGGCTGCTCGGCCAGTCCGGTGGCCCGGCGCTCGCCGATGTGATCTTCGGCCAGGTCAGCCCGTCCGGCAAGCTCGCCCAGTCCATTCCGCTGGACATCAACGATGACCCGAGCATGACGAACTGGCCGGGCGAGGAGGGCCACGTCGACTACGGCGAGGGCGTATTCGTCGGCTACCGCTACTACGACACCTACGGCAAGGCTGTGGACTATCCGTTCGGCTACGGCCTGAGCTACGCCACGTTCGAGATCGTCGACGTCACCGCCGTCAAGACCGGCGCGAACACCGCCACCGTGACCGCCACCGTGACCAACACCTCCGATGTGGACGCCGCCGAAACCGTGCAGGTGTATGTGGCTCCGGGCAAGGCCGACGTGGCCCGCCCGAAGCACGAGCTCAAGGGCTTCACCAAGGTGTTCCTCAAGGCCGGCGGATCCAAGACCGTGACCATCGACCTCGACGAGCGCGCGTTCGCCTACTGGTCCGAAAAGTACAACGACTGGCACGTGGAGGCCGGCGAATATGCCATCGAAGTGGGCGTGAGCTCCCGCGACATTGCCGACACCGTTGCCGTGGCCCTCGATGGCGACGGCAAGACCCAGCCGCTCACCGAATGGTCCACCTACGGCGAGTGGGAGGTCGATCCGTTCGGCGCCAAGATCGTGGCCGCCGTGGCCGCCGCCGGCGAGGCCGGCGAGCTGCCGAAGCTTCCGGATAATGCGATGATGCGCATGTTCCTCAACTCCATGCCCATCAACTCGCTGCCCACCCTGCTGGGCGAAGGCGGCAAGAAGATCGCCCAGTTCATGGTTGACGAGTACGCCAAGCTGAGCAAGTAATACTACGCAAACTGCCAGCTCCCTTTTCTGAGATTCAGAGAAGGGAGCCAGTTTGTGTATAGGGCATATGTGGGGGTTCGTTGTCTAGGCAACATGCTGATTGTTGTATATGCAACTGTTGTATATGGGTCTCTTTATCATGAATTGTTGCATATACAACAATGTGGGGTGAAGGCGCATACGCGCACGGCCTCGCATGGTACGGAGGACAATGGATCAGCCTATTCTCATCATTGAGATGCGTGCGGTGACCAAAGCCGTCGACCGCTATCTCGGTGAGAGCATGCCGCTTTCCGCTAAGGAGACCACTGGCGGCAACGCGCATATCATCATGTTCCTGGCTCGTAACCGGAATCGTGAAATCTACCAGCACACCATCGAACAGAAGTTCTGTATCACCCGCTCCACCGCTTCGCGCGTGCTGGCGCTTATGGAAAAGAAAGGGCTTATTGCCCGCGAATCGGTGGCGCATGATGCCCGTTGCAAGCGTATCGTCCTGACCGATAAGGCGGACGCCATCGTCACCGATCTCAAAGCGAACGGCGAACGCGTCGAACGTCTGTTGGTTGATGGCTTTTCCGAAAGCGAGAAAGCAGCCCTACGTGACTACGTCAGTCGCATGCGCGCGAACATCGACCGCGCACAACATGAATTTGAGCATCAAACACTCCCTCAGTCACCTGGGGTGATGGCTCCCGACCAAGACGGAGCGGAGGTTGCTAACACGAAGGAGGAGAACGAATGAGCGATACCGCAGAGGCAATCGCGCAGGCGCGCAAAGCCGTCGAACTGGACAAGCCCAAACATGTACTGCGCACGCTGGGCCATTCGATTCGCGAATACAAGAAAGCCAGCATCCTGGCTCCGGTGTTCGTGGCGGTCGAAGGTATTCTGGAAATCCTGATTCCGACCATCATGGCTTCGCTGATCGATGAGGGTATCACCGGTGGCAGCATGCCGGCCACCGTCAAGTTCGGCGTGATTCTGCTGGTGTGCGCGATGGTTTCGCTGGGTGCCGGCTTCCTGTCCGGAAAGTACGCGGCCGTGGCCGGCGCGGGCTTCGCCAAGAACCTACGCAAGGACCAGTTCGAGAAGGTGCAGGGCTTCAGCTTCACCAACATCGACCGGTTCTCCACCGGTTCGATCGTGACCCGACTGACCACCGACGTGACGAACCTGCAGAACGCCTACATGATGATCATTCGTCTGGGCGTGCGTGCCCCGATCATGGTGGTCGTGGCCTGGCTGTTCTCGTTCCGTATCTCCCCGTCGATTTCCATGGTGTTCCTGGCCTGCATCCCGATTCTGGCCATCGGCCTGTGCGGTCTGGTCGTGCTCGTGCACCCCGTGTTCGAGCGCGTGTTTCACACCTACGATGCGTTGAACAACGTGGTTGACGAGAACCTGCAGGGCATCCGCGTGGTCAAGTCCTATAACCGCGAATCCTTCGAGGTCTCCAAGTTCGGCCGCATCTCCCAGCGCATCTTCAAGGATTTCACCAAGGCTGAGCGCATCATGAGCTTCAACATGCCGATCATGATGGTGTGCGTCTACGCCTCGATGATTCTCATCGCATGGATGGGCGCGCAGCAGATCGTCGCTTCCGGCAATAATGCGGCGCTGGGTCTGTCCACCGGCGAGCTGACTTCTCTGGTCACTTATGCTATGCAGATTCTTATGGCCATGATGATGCTGTCCATGATTTTCGTCATGGTCATCATCTCCCAGGCTTCCGCCGAGCGAATCTGCCAGGTGCTGCAGGAGGAAAGCACGGTGAAGAACCCGGCTCAGCCGGTGACCGATATGGCCGATGGCTCCATCGAGTTCGACCACGTCAGTTTCCGCTACTCCGACAGTTCCGAAAAGCCCGTGTTGGACGACATCAACCTGAAGATTCGCTCCGGCATGACCATCGGCATCGTCGGCGGTACTGGTTCGGCAAAGTCGTCTTTGGTGCAGCTGGTGCCGCGACTCTACGACGTGAGCTCTGGCTCGCTCAAGGTCGGCGGCGTGGACGTGCGCGACTATGACATTGAGGCGCTGCGCGATCAGGTGGCCATGGTGTTGCAGAAGAACGTGCTGTTCTCCGGCACTATTGCCGAAAACCTGCGCTGGGGCAACCCGAACGCCACCGATGAAGAGATTCGCCATGCCGCGCAGCTCGCGCAGGCCGATGGATTCGTTCAGGAATTCCCCGATAAGTACGACACGTACATCGAGCAGGGCGGTACCAATGTGTCCGGCGGTCAGCGCCAGCGTCTATGCATTGCCCGTGCGCTGTTGAAGAAGCCGAAGATTTTGATTCTCGACGATTCGACCAGCGCCGTCGATACCAAGACGGACAAGCTGATCCGCGCCGCATTCCACAACGAGATTCCGGACACCACGAAGATCATCATCGCCCAGCGCGTGGCCTCCGTGCAGGAATCCGACATGATTCTGGTGATGGATTCCGGTCGCATCATGGCATCCGGTACGCACGAGGAGCTGCTCGCCACCTGCGACGAGTACCGTTCCATCTACGAATCCCAGACCAAGAACCAGGCCCAGCCTGAAGAACTAGCCGATGCCGAACAGGCTGCTGAGCCATCTGCCGCTGAGTCGTCCGAAACCGTGACGGTGACAGTGACTATGCCCACGGCCGATACCAGCGCAGCTGATACCAATGCAGCCGATACCAAGGAAGGAGAAGTACGATGAGCAACGACCAGAGTTCCAAGAATCGCAAGCCTGACATGGGCAAAGCCGACCCCGGAACCATCAAGCGCATCTTCAGCTACATCTTCCAGTACAAGTGGCGCGTCGTCGCCATCGTGGTGTGCATTCTGATCGGCGCCGCCGCACAGGCCGGATCCGCGCTGTTTCTCCAATCGCTGATTGACACCTACATCCTGCCGATGGTGGGGGAATCGAACCCTGACTGGGCTCCGTTGCTGCGCGCCATCAGTCTGATGGCCTGCCTGTATGTGGCCGGCATCGTGGCATCCTGGGCTTGGCAGTGGCTGATCATCACCGTCGAACAGGGCACGCTCAAGAAGATCCGTGACGACATGTTCGCCCACCAGCAGAAGCTGCCGATTCGCTACTTCGACAGCCATGAGCACGGTGACATCATGAGCCACTACACCAACGACACCGATACGCTGCGTCAGGCGATTTCGCAGTCGTTCCCGCAGATGTTCTCCTCGATTATCTCCGCGGCCGCGGCGCTGCTGTCCATGCTGTGGCTGTCCATCCCGTTCACCGCGTTCGTGATTGCGTTCACCGTTCTGCTGTACTTCATCGTGCGCAAGATCGTGAGCCGTTCCGGCCGCTACTTCGTCAAGCAGCAGCAGTGGATCGGCGACGTGAACGCCTTCGTGGAAGAGTCCGTCAACGGTCAGAAGGTCATCAAGGTCTTCAACCACGAAGACGCCACCCAGAAGACCTTCGACGAGAAGAACGAGGAGCTCTTCGAGGCGTCCGCCGAGGCGAACACTTGGGGCAACGTCACCATGCCGGTCGTCGGCAACATGGGCTACCTGCTGTACATCCTGCTCGCCATCGTCGGCGCCGCCGTCTCGTTGGCCGGCGTCAACGATATCGGTCTGACTGGTGTCAAGCCGCTCACTCTCGGTACGCTCGTCTCCTTGCTGACCCTGTCCCGTTCGTTCATCAACCCGATCGGTCAGGTTTCTCAGCAGCTGACCATGGTGATGATGGCGCTCGCCGGTGCTTCCCGTATCTTCAAGCTGATGGATGAGCCCATCGAGGAAGACAAGGGCACCGTGACGCTCGTCAACGTGGAACTGGGCGAGGACGGACGCACCATGACCGAGGTGGACCATGAGACCGGTCACTGGGCATGGAAGCGCGAGGCCGGTGATGATGGCACGCGTTCGCTGAAGGCCGCCGAAAAGCTCAAGGGTTCGGCCCGTGAGGTTGCGATGAAGGCCAAGGAACAGGCGATTACCTCGCCCGACGGCCGACTGACCCTGCTGCGCGGCGACGTGCGCTTCACCAACGTGACCTTCGGCTACAACCCGGACAAGCCGGTGCTGCACGACATCACCTGGTTCGCCAAGCCCGGTCAGAAAATCGCGCTCGTCGGCGCCACCGGTGCCGGCAAGACCACCGTGACCAACCTGATCAACCGGTTCTACGACATTCAGGAAGGCCAGATTCTGTACGACGGCATCTCCGTGTCCGGCATCAAGAAGCCTGATCTGCGCAGGTCTTTGGGCATTGTGTTGCAGGACGTGAACCTGTTCACCGGTACCGTGATGGACAACATCCGTTACGGTCGCCTGAACGCCACCGATGAGGAATGTATCGAGGCTGCTCGTCTGGTTAATGCGGATAGCTTCATTCGCATGCTGCCCAAGGGCTACAACACGGTGCTCGAGGGCGATGGTTCCGGTCTGTCCCAAGGCCAGCGCCAGCTGATTTCCATCGCCCGCGCCGCGGTGGCCGATCCACCAGCGCTGATCCTTGACGAGGCCACGTCCTCCATCGATACCCGTACCGAGGAAGTCGTGCAGGCCGGCATGGATAACCTGATGAAGGGCCGCACGGTCTTCGTCATCGCCCACCGCCTGTCCACCGTGCGCAACTCCGATGTGATCATGGTGCTCGACCACGGCAACATCATCGAGCGCGGCTCGCATGATGAGCTGATCGCGCAGAAGGGCGAGTACTACCAGCTGTACACCGGCGCGGTGGAGTTGGAGTAGTGCTTTTTGGCTTCCCTCTGTGAGGGGAGCCGTCAGCGAAGCTGACTGAGGGGAGTCCTCGGGCTAGAGCCGGAGAGCTCCCCCCAGTCTCACGCCGTTCGGGGCGGGTTCTAGTGATCGTTGCAACACCTGACCTACCGCAGGGAGGATCAGGTGACGGGAAACCACCATCGCGACAGGGGCCGCGACGAACACCACTGGACGTTCAACGGTGTCGATTACCCGACGAGGAACGAAATGTGCGCGGCACGGCGGGCGGAGTACGTACGCCTGTTGGATGAGGAGGGCATGAACTTCACCCAGGCCGCCCATGCCGTCGGCGTATCGAAGCGCACCGGCAAGGCGTGGCGCAACGGAAGGACCCGAGCCACGGGGAGGAGCGAGAATGGATTGGCTACAATGTATTGGACGATGTCGTGTGGGACAGGGCAACGAAGGAGTTGATGGTCATGGCCGATGCGAGTCATCCGCGTCATTACGAGGAGGAGTTCAAGAGGCGGATCGTACAGTTGTACGAGAACGGCAAGCCGTCGTCGCAGATCAGGGTCGGGTACGGCATCCCGCGTTCGACGCTGCAGCGTTGGGTGCAGGGCATCCGCAACAGCGGCTCGACCAGGGCCGTCGACAACCGGACGCCGGAGCAGAACGAGCTGATCGCATTGCGGAAACGCAACCGCCGGTTGGAGATGGAGGTGGATGTTTCAGAACAGGCGGCGCCGGTATTCGCACGAAGGTAGAGGTCATACGGTCCAACGCCGGCCGCTGCCCGGTATCAGCGCAGTGCGGGATCCTGGGCGTTGCCAAGTCGACCTGCTACTGGATGCTCGGACACCCCGAGACCGAGCGCGTCGATCCTTATGAGAAGGACGTGGAGCGCGTGTGGAGGGACAGCGGCAAGGTGTACGGGGCCAGGAAGATCAAGCACGCCCTGGGGCGTGAGGGCGTGGCGCTCTCCAGGCGCCGCATCAACCGGATCATGAAGAGGAACGGCATGGCCAGCTCCTGTTCCAAGGCCGCCTACAGGCCGCATCCGGCCAGGCCGAACGGCGACCCGGCGCCCAACATCCTCGCCCGCGAGTTCGACGGCTACGCCCCGCGCACGCACCTGGCCTCCGACCCGGCCTACGTGAAGGTCGGTGCCTCATGGACGTACATCTGCCTGCCCGGCGACCTCGCCAACCGCGAGATCGCCGGCCATTCCGTGGGAGTCAGGCATGACACCGGCCTCGTGCTGGCCGCGTTCGCCGCGCCGCGCTCCCCCCTGACGGACATCCAGGTGCTTCACACGGACCGCGGCGGCGAGTTCGCCGGCGAAAGGATGGAGCGCATGCTCGCCGCGTTCGGCATCACGCGTTCCCTTTCCAGGCCCGGCAGCCCGTACGACAACGCGGTGGTGGAATCCACCAACCGTCTCATCAAGAAGGAACTCATTTACAACAACGTCTACACGAGCGTGGAACGGCTGCGCTCGGACGTCAACCGGTACGTGTGGTGGTACAACCACCAACGGCTCCACTCGACCCTCGGATACCTGAGCCCCGTGGAGTTCACACAACAAGGAAAGACCCTCTAGAAACAGTCCAACACACCGTTGCCAATCCAGGCCATCGGCTACGTGCTGTTCATCCTCGATTTCGCCAGCCTGCCCGTGGTGATCGTGGCGCTGATTCTGTTCTATTTGCCCGCCACGTTCATCCAGATGACCGCGATCCTCTCCCTGACCGATTCGACCGAGTACAGCCAGCTCAAGACGGGCAAGCGCAATGAGGCGGTGACCCTCTCCGTGCGCCCGATGCTCGACAAGATCGCCGGCGCCCTGTCCAACGGCATCGTCGGTTTCGTGGCCGTGGCCGCCGGCATGGTCGGCTCCGCCGCCGCCTCCGACATGACCGCCGCCAATGTACGCACGTTCGAGATTTTCGCGTTCTACATTCCGCTCGCGTTCATCGTGCTAAGCCTGTTGGTCTTCATGTTCACCGTGAGGATCGACGAGAAGATGCACGAGCGGATCGTCGCCGAACTGGAGGAGAAGCTTGGGGTGGAAAATGTGGAATAGTAAGCCGAAAGGGATTTAACCCTCAGGATGGTGGCACATAGGACAGGCTTCGTTGTGCCGAAATCGGTGCGTTCCCGTTGGATCGGCAACCTGACAGGTTGCCGATCCAACGGGAACGACTTTTATCAACAATGATTTGGCGACGCTGATGGAAGCGACACGGATACACAGTCGTTTGACTTGAGTGATAAAAGCTTATATCATCATCCTCAATACCGTGATTTAACGTTTTAGCATAAACAATTAATCACGACAAGCATCTCAAGGAGGAGAGCATGGCATCATCGAATGCCGTTGGCGGCACCCCGCCGACAATGGATATTCTCGCCGTCTGTGGCATTGCCCTAGATGTCGTTGCGAAGGTCGACCATCTGCCGGTCCGCGATGGATTCTGTTCGGTGCTATCGACGCAGAGACAGTACGGAGGCGGAGGCATGAATGTGCTGATGCAAGCGAGCCGTCTCTCGGCAAGAACCGGCATCGTTACACGATTGGCGGATGATCCGGATAGTGATTTCATCATTGCCAATATGGACAAGCTGCGTATCGATCATCGTGGTGTTGTTCGTCAAGCGGGAAATTACAAAGCTCCGACCTGCTTGATTTATGTTGACCCCGCAGGTCAGAAAATGATGGTGGGTGATCGTGAGCGGCTGCCCGGGCCGATTGGCGAGGACGAGTTCCCGTTTGATCTCATCGGCCAGACCGATATCGTCTATCTTGATTTCAATCCGGCGCTGCTGACGCCACACATAGCTGCCTTGGCCAAGCGGCAAGGGAAGACCGTTGTCCTGAACTTCCAGGATGGTCTTGATTCGGTGCTTGGCCGGGGCATTCAGGCGCAGCAGACGTTGGACATGCTTGTAAACGTCGATGTGTTCGCCCCCTGCCAAGAAGCAATCCGGGCTTTGAGCGGCACGGATGATGTTGATGGACAGCTGGTGTTCATACGCCGATACCATCATGGTCTGGTGGTGTTGACTCTGGGCGAACGGGGCGTCGTTGCCTTTGACAAGGACAACCGTCGTTATGAAGTGCCTGCCTACGACATTGACCCAGTGGACACAACAGGTGCTGGCGACTCATTCATCGGTTCGTTCATGGTCGAATATCTGGTGCGTCACCGTGATCTCGGCGAGGCGCTGCGATACGCCACCGCTTGCGCCGCGATTACGTGTACGAGATTCGGTGCACAATCCTCTCCTGATACTGATGAGGTTGCGGCTTTCATTGAGAAATGTGGACTTCCGGAGGTGCGTTCATGAATGCTGTATCCCATAAGATCGCTCGACGTGTATTGCTTGGAGTCGCTTATGGCGATGCAATGGGCATGCCTACGGAGACGCTCACCCGCGACCAAATCATCAAACGTTTCGGACGGGTCACTGATTTCCTGCCAAGTCCACATGGTGACGATATACCCTTTGTCCGAGACTTTCGTCCAGGACAGGTCACGGATGACACCGACAACACGATGATGCTATGCCGTATGCTTGGCCATACGTCTGGCAAAATCGACCCCGATCTATTCGTCGACTATCTGATTCGATGGCTGGATGAAGATCCCTCCAGCGCATTCGCGGTCGGCCCTAGTACCAAGCGTGCGATTGAAGCGATCCAGCATGGTGTGCCAATAGATCAGGCTGGCCGCATGGGCACTACCAATGGCGCAGCCATGAAAATCTCACCTATTGGCATCGTGGATGATTACCGTGACATGCCCGGCCTGGTGGATGATGTGGCGGCCGTCTGCACGCCGACACATAACACCACCGTAGCTATTCAGGGAGCCGCCGCGGTGGCGGCATGCGTCAGCTATGGTGCCCGTGTTGGAGACGCCAACGGCATTATGGATTGGGACCTCTGGTATGACCTGATTGCCGACGCGGTGCATGAGGCGGCGCGATGTGGTCATCCGTATCCAAGCCCTGACCTGCTGCGTCGTATTGATTATGGGCGGCAAATCGCAAATGAATCGATCAGCGATGATGTGTTCGAGGATACGTTGTACTCATTCCTAGGTACAGGATTGGAGACCGCGGAAACCGTGCCAGCTGCAGTCACTATCGTCTACCGTCATCAAGGTGATTTGCGGCGTAGCGTCGAATGCGCAGCCAACATCGGTGGTGACACTGACACGATCGGTGCTATCTGCGGAGCGATGTGTGCGGGGATCGGCTTCAATCTGTCCGATGCTGTTATCCATACGTTGGAGACGGTCAACCATATGAATTTTGATGCTGCTGCTTCCCTGTTATTGGAAGCGGATGGCAGTAAAGAAACCGATAATTCCCCATCAAAGGAAAGGAGAGTTCAATGAAACGAGGGATACGATACGATTTCTCGCTACTTGCCCTATTGCTAATTCCGGTAGGTGTGTCGCTAAGCGTGGTGGGATATCAGCTATCCACCATTCTCAAGTTCCCGATTTTCATAGATCAGATCGGAACTGTATTCGTCTCGATGATTGGCGGACCTTGGGTGGGTCTAGTCACCGGTTTGATGGGCAATGTGGTGAACGGCATGTTGAACCCGGTATCGTTCGCCTATGCATTCACGTCCATGAGCATAGGTTTGGTTTCCGGATTCCTTTCCCGTTGGAAGTGGTATACCAACATCATTGGTACAATTGCTGCATGTCTTGTGCTTAACGTCATCTCCGCGACGGTATCCGCCATGGTGACCATCTTCGTGTTTGGCGGCGTTACTGGAGCCGGCACCGATTTGGTTACTGCGGCATTCTTGGCTGCCGGAAGCGCGATGGTGCAGTCGGTGCTGTCTACCAATCTGCTGACCGGCATGGCTGCCATGATCATTGATGTCGGTGTCAGCTGGATTATCCTCAGAAGGCTGCCGGACCGTTTCTTGGTCAAGCTGAATTACGGCATGCCTTACGTGCGTAACAGGAAGGCCATAGCATGAACAGCGCAATCGGAAAACTGTATCCATCAACCAAATTCTGCTTCATCCTGCTGGTAATCATTGTCAGCATTTTTACGCCTGGCCATTGGTTCCAGTACGCCATGTTTCCGATGTTTGCGGTATTGAGCCTGTTCAGCCGCACTTTCGTGAAATATCTCAAGGCGTATTTATCGTCGATCCTGCTTATTGTCGTGCTGATCTTTGCCGTGCAGGTGTTCATTGTGCACTATGACGACACGGTTCCAGTGTGGGCGTTCATTGGCTTTTCTCAGACCGGTCTTGATGCCAGTCTGGGCATTACTTCGAAGATTGCAGCTATTTGTGCGGCGATCATGTGGTTCTTCCAAGTGACTGATACCAAGGATATGGTCTACGCGATGGAACGAGCCAACTTCCCTAAGAAGATGACGTTCGTTATCATCTCCACTATTCAGATGGTGCCGCAGATGTCGGCGCTGTCCACCACGATCATGGATGCACAGAAATCCCGCGGTATCGAGACCGAAGGTGGTCTGATGGTGCGTATGAAAGCATTCGTGCCCATGCTGGGTCCGCTTGTGCTCTCACTGATTCAGCAAACCGAGGAGCGTGCGCTCGCACTTCAATCGCGCGCTTTCCTTTCCAAAGCCCGTAAGACTTCGTTGTATCAGCTTGATAAACGCCCGGTTGACATGGTGATTCAAATCGTGTGCCTTGTGCTGTTCATCGGCTATGTAGTGTGGATGGTGATTAAATGACCAGTATTTCGTTGAAACATGTGAGTTACCGCTATCCGTTGGATGAATCCAACGTGATAGATGACATGTCATTCGATATCGAACAAGGGCTGACCTATGCCTTGATTGGTGCCAATGATTCTGGAAAAACTACGGTGTGCAATATCATTCGTGGATTTATTCCTCGTTTTTATCGAGGGGAATTGTCTGGTTCTGTTGAGATAGATGGCAAACCGGTTGCCGATTATGACGACGCCCGACTCACGACGATGATCGGATACTCTTTCCAGAACCCATTTACTCAAATGAGCGGTGTCAAGGATAACGTGTGTGAGGAGATTGCCTATGCGCTTGAGAACCTTGGTGTGCCGCGCGAGGAGATGATTCCCAGAGTGGACGGCATGATCAAGTTGCTCGGTCTGGAAGCGCTGGCGGATAAGAACCCCTTTGCGCTATCTGGCGGTCAGAAGCAGCGTGTGGCGCTTGCTGCGGTGCTAGTTACGGATCCTGACATTGTGATTCTCGACGAGCCCACTTCGCAACTTGATCCTAAGGGTACTGAGGATATTTTCGACATCATTGGGCTGCTGAAGAAACAAGGCAAAACCATCATCCTCGTGGAGCACAAGATTGATCTCATCGCGCAATACTGCGATCGTGTGTTGTTGTTGGACGATGGACGGCTGGTGATGAACGGTACGGCGCATGATGTGCTGACGGATTCCACGGTGCTTGAACATGGTGGGCAGTTGCCGCAGGTGGCACGGTACTACCTTGAACGCAACGAGCGTTTTGGCAGGCACGATCCTATTCCATTGACGGTTGACGAAGCTATCGCGCAGGAACGGAAAGGACGCTGACATGGCATATTTGGAGCTTCACGACGTAGGCTTTACTTATCCGAATGGTTTCACCGCCATCGAACATGTGTCAATGAGTTTTGAGCTCGGCCAAGCGGTGGCCATCATCGGTCAGAATGGCGCCGGAAAGACCACCACTGTCAAGCTTATGAATGGTCTGCTTAAGCCGACGCAAGGAACGGTGATTGTGGACGGCGAATCCACTGCCGATTTTCATACGGCACAGATTGCCTCCAAAGTAGGGTACGTATTCCAGAACCCCAATGACCAGATTTTCCAAGATAGCGTGCGCAAGGAGATTGCTTACGGTCTGGTCAAGCGTAAGGAGAACAGGGCTTCCATTGACACAAAAGTGGCCGAAGCCGCTGAATGGTGCGGACTGTCCGATGAGTTGGACACTCACCCCTATGATTTGCCGTTCTCCATGCGTAAGTTCGTCACTATTGCCGCGACCATGGTGATGGATCCGCAGATATTGATTCTGGACGAGCCGACAGCCGGCCAGGATCGACGGGGAACCGAACGCTTGGGACGTCTAATCCGCTATGTGTCCGAACTCGGCAAGACAGTAATCACGATTACCCATGATATGGAGTTCGTTTCGCGTGAATTCAAGCGAGGCATCGTGATGGCCAACAAGCACATGCTGCTGGATGCGCCCATTGCAGACATCTTCTGGAATGATGAAGTGCTTGCGCAGGCTAATCTGAAACGTCCGTACATCGCCCAGCTCGCCGAAGCCAGAGGATTGCGAGGAGTGCTCAGTATCGAGGACCTGATGTCTCGTGACGCTGACTTGGCTGCTGTTGACGCTGTTGGGACAGCCGGCGGCGATCGGGAGGAATAAGCAGATGAGGCATATAGTCATCGATTGCGATCCTGGCCATGACGACGCCTTGGCTCTGATGGTGGCGCTTGCCAATACGGATGCGCTGTCCGTACTGGCGGTGACCACCATCGGCGGCAATCAGACGTTGGCTAAAGTCACTGCAAATGCTCGGCATATTCTGGGTCTGCTCCGTTCGGACGTGCCGCTGGCATCTGGTCAAGAAGGACCTTTGGTCAAAGCGTTGCGTTGTGCTCCGGAAGCCCACGGCGATAGCGGCATGGACGGTCCGGCACTCAGCGGATACGACTATCCGGTTGCCTCTACCAATGCCGTGGTATTTTTGCGTGATACCATCATGTCCTGTTCTGAGCCGGTCACTGTAGTGGCACTGGGGCCTCTGACGAACATTGCGTTGTTGCTGCGCACTTTCCCGGAGGTGAAGAGCCACATCGACATGATCAGCCTTATGGGTGGTGGTATCGATCATGGCAACAGCACTGCTCTGGCGGAGTTCAATATCTATGTGGATCCGGAGGCTGCCCACATCGTGTACGCCTCTGGTTTGCCGATTGTGATGGCCGGGCTTGACGTGACCGAGCGGGCGCAAATCACGACTGATGAGATTGAGTCCCTGCATGGTTGCGGTCAGGTCAGTGAAGTGGCTTACGAACTACTGCGGTTCTACAACGAATCTGGGCATCAGCTCGGATTCGTCAACAGCCCCATCCATGATTTGTGCGCGGTTGCATATCTCTTGGATTCCACATTGTTCGTCGGCGAGCGGCATCATGTGGACGTCGTGACTGATGAGGGCGCGGCTCGTGGTCTAACTTTCGTGGATGCCAGGCCGAAACCGGCATCTCCTGACAACGCCTTGGTGCTGATTGACGTGGATAGGGCCAGGTTTGTGGACCGGCTGCGAGAAGCTCTTACTGTATTGGACACAAGAATAGCGGGGCAGTGATGGTGCGGAACCCGTTCGGGGCATATTGTCTTGACTCGAACGGATTCCTCATCTCTCGTAGACTGGTACCCATCGTGGTGGATTGCACGAGAGACAGGACAGACGGATCGAAGGAGAAGCCCGTGGCATATGTGACGATTCGGGACGTGGCACAGCGTGCTGGCGTGTCGATCGCGGCCGTATCTCAGATTCTGCATGGCAAGGGGCGGTTTTCGGAAGAAACCAGACGTCTGGTACGCGAGACGGTGACTGAGATGGGATATGTACCTGATCAGCGTGCACAATCTATGCGTTCGTCTGGGATGAAGACCGTTGGCCTGCTGGTTCCTGACCTGCGTAATCCGTATTTCGCGGATTTGGTTTCCTCTATGGAGAACCGTCTGTACAGCCACGGTGTTTCTACCCTTATTGGTACCTCTGCGGAAAGTGTTGAGCGGCAGGACGTGTTCATAGCCAATCTGCTGGGCCAGCGGATTGACGGAGCCATCGTGGTGCCACAGGGCGTTGAGACGCCGGGTGTGTGTGCATTAGTCTCTGCCGATTTGCCCGTGGTGTTCGTGGATCGACGTATCGAGGGACTGGACTCGGTGCCGTTCGTGGTATCCGATCCTGTTCCTGGAACTCGAGCCGCAGTCAAGGAACTGGTGCGCCTTGGGCATCGGCGTATTGGATATGTGTCACATCCATCTTTGGGATCGTCCAGCATCAATGAACGTGCTACCGCGTTCTTGTCCATCGCCAAGGAGCTATTACCTGATGGACACAGCGTGATTGTCGAATGTGCATCGACTTACGCGTCTCGTCGTGCTGCGCTTGACAATCTGCTGGCTGCAGATGTAACCGCGATTATCTGTGCATACTCTCCAGATATGATTACCTTGATTGGGCTGCTATATGACCGGGGGATTGAGATCGGCAGTGGGATGTCAGTGATTTCGTTCGACGATATTGACGAATTCACGTTGATGACGCCGCCAGTGTCAGTTATCTCTCAACAAGCGCAAAACATGGGAAGTCTGGGCGTCGACATGCTGCTGGAGCGGATGGCGGAGCCGCATGCCAATCATGACAACGGTGTGCGTTATGTGCCGACTGAGTTTATTGCCAGACAATCCATTGGAGCGGTGGCTTAGCCGTAAGCGCGCGTCGAATTCCGGTCAGCAGCTGATTGCTGTTAATACGTATGGAAAAGGAATACATTATGCGCAAGATCATTCTCGATTTAGATACAGGTATTGATGATGCACTGGCTATCTCATATGTTTTAGGCAGTTCTGAGGTTGAGCTGATTGGTATCACCGGCACTTATGGGAATGTGACAGTTGATCAAGGTGTGCGCAATGCGCTCGCAGTTACTGATTTGCTGGGCCACCCTGAAATTCCTGTGTACCGTGGTCTACCGAAGGCCAGCGCGGCGGAATCGTTCGAGGTGCTTGACGTTTCTGCCTTTATTCATGGGCAAAACGGCATAGGCGATGTCGACATCCCCGATTCAGGCCGTACGCCGGAGAACGGATCCGCTATTGATTTCATCATTGATGCTGCGAAAACCTATGGTAAGGACCTTGTCTATGTGCCGACTGGTCCGATGACCAACATTGATGCAGCACTTGCCAAAGCGCCCGAGATCAAGGATCTTATTGGCCGCATCGTACTTATGGGCGGTGCTCTTACCGTGCCGGGCAATGTAAGTCCCTGGGCAGAAGCAAACATCTCGCAGGATCCGGATGCCGCTGACCGATTGTTCCGTTCTGGTGCTCCGGCCATGATGGTAGGTCTTGATGTGACTTTGCAGACCTTGTTGACCTATAGCGAGACGAAGTGTTGGCGTGACCTAGGTACTGCGCCAGGGAAATTCCTTGCCGATATGACTGATTGCTACATCAAAGCGTATGAGACCACGTCGCCACGTCTTGGAGGTTGTGGACTGCATGATCCGTTGGCCGTCGGCGTGGCGATTGATCCGACACTGATTACCGCATTGCCAATCAATATGAAGGTCGATGTTGATGGACCTACACGAGGACGCACCATCGGTGACGAATCACGACTGAAAGACCCGTGCAAGACCATGCAAGTTGCAATCGACGTCGATGCTGGCCGATTCCTTGACGAATTCATGCGTCGTATCACCTCACTGGCAGCCGGCGTCGATCATGAAAACGATTGAGACATATATATAGAAGGAGTTTCCATGAATGAGTCAGCGCTTCTGAAACTGCTCGACCATATTTGTGGCACAGTTAGCGTCGTCGGCTCGATGAACGCTGACTACACCGTTACGACTGAACACCTGCCGGGGCCGGGTGAAACGGTTGTAGGCGGTCCATTGCGGGTGCTTCCCGGAGGCAAGTCTGGAAATCAGGCTTCTGCAGCTGCGCGTATCGGAGCTGATGTCCGTTTATTCGGCGCAGTTGGCTCTGATATTAATGCAGATTTCCTCCTCAGTGCATTGCACGAAGCCGGCGTGGATACCAGCCGTATAAGCCGTGTGGATGGGGCCAGCGGGACTACGGTCATCACAGTGGATGAGGCAGGAGAGAACACGATTGTTTATTCTCCTGGCTCCAACGCACACGTCAGCGTTGACTATATTCAATCGATGCGCGACGACCTGACCTCAGCGGATGTGCTCGGCCTGTGTTTGGAGAGCCCGATGGAGACCGTCACCGCGTGCGCTCGCCTTTGCCATGAAGCCGGACTGAAAGTGCTGCTCAACGATTCGCCGTTCATCGCCGAGCTGCCCGGCGAACTCATCGAGACTTCGGATATTCTGCTGGTCAATGAGCATGAGATGGCGCAATTGCTGGGGATTGACGAGCCGGACGATGATGATTGGGATGGGCTGGACTGGTCTTCTATGGCGCAGCATATGCATGATTTCGGATTCGAACAGGCGGTGATTACCCTTGGTGGTGATGGATCGGTGGTCATCGACGGCGATGACATCCATCGGATTGCTCCGGTCAAGGTCGATGCCATCGACACCACCGGTTGCGGTGATGCCTTTATGGGTACGGTTCTTGCCGGACTGGCGGCGGGCCATTCCCTGGCCAATAGCGCGCAATTGGCCTCGTATGTTGCCGCGTATGCGGCGACGGGTTTGGGCGCCCAGGCCTCTTACGGCACCGCGGCTCAGGTCCGCGAACGGTTCAGCGTCATGTGATTGCTGTGCTGTGAGGGCGATTCTTTCGCACTTGCTTGGCCTCGGATGGTGGTCCGGGGCCTTGCTTGTTTTTTGGGGTGGGGTGCTGCGCGGCGGCTTCGTGGCGGTCCTGTGGTGGCTGCGCGGCAATCGTGCCATGATGCGATGCCCGGAAAATATGGCGTATACCCGTATACCATTGTATCTGGTATTCAAGGTGTATCCGCACAATGCCGGGCGCGGACATTTGCGCCGTAGCTTGGAAGACAGTCTGGAGCGTCTTGGCACTGATTATCTGGACATGTATCTGTTGCACTGGCGTGGCTCGATTCCATTCGAGGAGACCGCGGAATGTATGGAAGCGGCGGTGGCGGACGGGCTGATTCGCCGATGGGGCGTTTCGAACCTTGACCTCAATGACATGCGTGAGCTTCTGCAGGTTGCCGATGACACGCACTGTTGCGTGGATCAGGTGCTGTATCATTTGGGTTCGCGCGGCATTGAAGTAGATTTGCTGCCGTGGCTTGCCGAACGCCGCATTCCGGTGATGGCATACTGTCCGCTCGCCCAGGCCGGTGCGTTGCGCCGTGGGCTGGTGAACAGTGAGGCCGTGCGGGCAGTGGCCCAACCGCACGGATTTACACCGATGCAGGTGCTGCTTGCGTTCGTGCTGCGCAATCCCAACATCATTGCTATTCCGCGCAGTGGAGACCCGAAGCCTGTGATGGAGAATCTGGCTGTACTATCGTCCGATCCATTGAGCGATGCCGAATATGCGGAATTGAATCGGGCTTTTCCCGCGCCGGATCATCCGGTTCCGTTGGATATGGAATGAAGATGAACATTCGCGCGGATTTGACCGCGCAGCGTGTTAGGATATGCACCGTTGTGAGGCAGTGATCCGTTATCAGCGGGGAGTCTTCGGAAGAACGGCGGCAATCGCCAAGTAGAACCGACGGGATCGGCCCGAGACAGCCGAACACAAGCGGTCGTACGGGCCGCGCTGCGTTGAGTGCAACAGTTCGGCGGAGCGCAACCGGTGCGATAAGCGAGGTGGTACCGCGGTGCGGAGCGTGCAAAGCGCTCGTCATCGTCCTCGTAGGCAGGAACATCATCCGACGATGGTTTCGAGCGAGGCGACTACTAAAGCGGCCACTTGAATCAATCGCCACCAATGATGCTCCTGTAGGACCAGTGCACAGTACAACTAGGAGATTTACGGTGAGCGAAAACGTATATCCCAAGGCGAACGAAGGCGGCGAAACCGCACACGTGGCGCCGAACCCCAGCTTCCCCCAAATGGAGGAGACCGTTCTTAACTATTGGGATAAGGACGATACCTTCCAGAAGTCGGTGGAGCGTAATCCTTCTGGCGACCACAGCCAGAACGAGTTCGTATTCTTCGACGGCCCACCTTTCGCGAACGGTCTGCCGCACTACGGCCACCTGCTGACCGGCTATGCCAAGGATGTGATCCCGCGCTACCAGACCATGAAGGGCCGCAAGGTCAACCGCGTGTTCGGTTGGGACACCCACGGCCTGCCCGCCGAGCTCGAGGCCCAGAAGGAACTCGGCATCGACTCGGTCGACCAGATCGAGAAGATGGGCATCGACAAGTTCAACGATGCCTGCCGCGCCTCCGTGCTGAAGTACACGCACGAATGGCAGGACTACGTGCATCGTCAGGCCCGTTGGGTGGACTTCGAGCGTGGCTACAAGACCCTGAACATCCCGTACATGGAGTCGGTGATGTGGGCTTTCAAGCAGCTCTACGACAAGGGCCTGGCCTATCAGGGCTACCGCGTGCTGCCGTACTGCCCGAAGGATCAGACGCCGCTTTCCGCGCACGAGCTGCGCATGGATGCCGACGTGTACCAGGATCGTCAGGACACCACCGTGTCTGTGGCCGTCAAGATGCGTGATGAGGAAGACGCCTACGCCGTCTTCTGGACCACTACGCCGTGGACCGTGCCCACCAACTTCGCCATCGTGGTCGGCGCCGACATCGATTATGTCGAGGTGCGCCCCACTGAAGGCAAGTTCGCCGGCAAGAAGTTCTACTTCGGCAAGCCGCTGCTGCCGCACTACGAGAAGGAACTCGGCGAGAACTACGAGGTCGTGCGCGAGCTCAAAGGTTCTGAGCTGGCCGGTCGCCGCTACTACCCGGTCTTCCCGTACTTCGCGGGGGAGAAGGCCGAGACCGAAGGCAACGTGCCCGGCCCGAACGGCTACACGATCTTCACCGCCGACTACGTCGACACCGTCGAAGGTACCGGTCTGGTTCACCAGGCTCCCTACGGTGAAGACGATATGAACACGCTGAACGCGCACGGGGTCAAGAGCACTGATGTGCTCGACGCCGGCTGCCGCTTCACCTCCCAGTGCCCAGAATACGAGGGCATGTACGTGTTCGACGCGAATCTGCCGATCCTGCGCAACCTGCGTGCCGGCGATGGCCCGCTTGCTGAGATTCCCGAAGATCAGCGCGCGATCCTTTTCCAGGAGAAGAGCTACGTGCACTCCTACCCGCACTGCTGGCGCTGCGCCACCCCGCTGATCTACAAGCCGGTGTCCTCCTGGTTCGTGTCCGTGACCAAGATCAAGCCGCGCCTGCTGGAGCTCAACCAGCAGATCAACTGGATTCCGGAGAACGTGAAGGACGGCCAATTCGGCAAGTGGCTTGCCAACGCGCGTGATTGGTCCATCTCCCGCAACCGTTTCTGGGGTTCCCCGATTCCGGTGTGGGTGTCCGATGACCCGAAGTACCCTCGTGTGGACGTGTACGGTTCGCTTGAAGAGCTCAAGGCCGACTTTGGCGACTACCCGCGCGACAAGGACGGCAACGTCAATATGCACCGTCCGTGGATCGACAACCTGACGCGCGTGAACCCGGATGATCCGACCGGCAAATCGCACATGCACCGTATCTCTGATGTGCTCGATTGCTGGTTCGAGTCCGGCTCCATGTCGTTCGCGCAGTTCCACTACCCGTTCGAGAACAAGGAGAAGTTCGAACAGCACTTCCCGGCCGATTACATCGTGGAATACATCGGCCAGACTCGTGGCTGGTTCTACCTGCTGCACGTCATGGCGACCGCCCTGTTCGACCGACCGGCATTCAAGAACGTGATCTGCCACGGCATCGTGCTCGGCTCCGACGGCCAGAAGATGTCCAAGCACCTGCGCAACTACCCGGACGTGAACGGCGTGTTCGACAAGTACGGTTCCGACGCCATGCGCTGGTTCCTCATGTCCTCGCCGATTCTGCGCGGCGGCAACCTGATCGTCACCGCCGAGGGCATCCGCGACACCGTGCGCCAGGTCATGCTGCCGGTATGGAGCTCCTACTACTTCTTCACTCTGTACGCCAACGCGGCCAACGGTGGGGTCGGATTCGACGCCCGCCAGCTGCGTGCCGACGAGGTCGCTGGCCTGCCGCAGATGGATCGCTATCTGCTGGCCCGCACCCGCCGTCTGGTGGAGCGTGTGGAGAAGTCGCTGAACGAGTTTGCGATTTCCGACGCCTGCGATGCGGTCTCCGACTTCATCGACGTGCTCACCAACTGGTACATCCGCAACACCCGTGACCGCTTCTGGAACGAGGATGCGAACGCGTTCAATACGCTGTACACCGTGCTTGAGGCGTTCATGCGCGTGCTTGCGCCGCTTGCTCCGATGGAAGCCGAGTCCGTGTGGCGTGGCCTGACCGGTGGCGAGTCCGTGCATCTGGCCGACTGGCCGTATGTGGTGGACGAGAAGACCGGTGCGGATACCGAACTTGGTCGCGTGCTGGTTGACGATCCGGCTTTGGTCGCCGCAATGGAGAAGGTGCGCGAAGTCGTTTCCGGCACTCTGTCCCTGCGCAAGGCCGCCAAGATCCGCGTGCGCCAGCCGCTCGCCAAGCTCACTGTGGTGGCCGAGGATGTGGACGCAGTCAAGGCCTACGACGAGTTGCTGAAGTCCGAGCTCAACGTCAAGGATATCGAATTCTGCACGATGGAGGACGCTGGTTCCCAGGGTCTGAAGATCGTGCACGAGCTGCGCGTGAACGCTCGCGCTGCCGGCCCGCGTCTGGGCAAGCAGGTGCAGTTCGCCATCAAGGCCTCCAAGTTCGGCGACTGGAGCGTAAACGCTTCCGGCGCTCCGGTGGTTTCCACGCCGTCCGGCGATTTGGAACTGGTCGAAGGCGAGTACGAGCTCATCAACCGTGTGGAGGAGGAGAATGCCGCCGAGGCCGCTGCTTCGGTGTCCGCCGCTCTGCCGACCGGTGGCTTCGTGATTCTCGACACCGCTCTGGATGACGACCTGCTGGCTGAAGGCTACGCCCGCGACGCCATTCGCGCCGTGCAGGACGCCCGCAAGGCCGCCGATCTGGACATCGCCGATCGCATCTCCCTGGTGCTGACCGTGCCGGCTGTTGATGTGGCCAAGGTCGAGCAGTTCAAGGATCTGATCGCCCACGAGACGCTGGCTACCTCCTTCGAAGTGAAGGAAGGCGCCGAGCTGGCCGTTGAGGTCGCCAAGGCGTGAGATCGCTGAATTGAGTTTGCTGAGTTGTCAATATTGAACGTTGTGGACAGCCCAGTAAACTCGATACGCCAATTGATATGAGCTTGTCGTTGTGGTTGGGATTGTGTGGATTCCAGCCACAACGACAAGTTTTTTGTGTCTTCGCCAGTTTGTGTGGTGGGAAAGCCCCGGCGTCCGTTGCCGAGGCTTTTTCGTGTGCGGGTATGGAAGGGGCGTTCTCCTGTTAGGTTTGTTTCCGCCAAGAAATAGAACCGAGGAACAGAGGAACGCCTGTGCCCACCATATCAGCCGGCGCGCTCAAGCGCATGCCGAGCCTGCCCGCGAACGTCGTGGCCGGCGTGCCGCGCGTCGAGAAGGACCCGCGCGGAGGGGGCGTCGTCATCGTCCCGGTGCGCCCGTACGCGAGGGACATGGACCGGTGCGCCAGATGTGGGGAGCGTGGCCGGCCGTACGACCGGCTGGGCGTACGCCGCTGGCGGCATCTCGACATCAGCTGCGCCAGGCTCCTGCTGGAGCACGCGCCCCGGAGGGTCGATTGCGCGGAGCACGGGGTGACCGTCGCGATGGTGCCGTGGCAAGACGCAAGAGCGCGTACACGCGTGACTTCGAGCGGCAGGTCGCATGGCTGAGCGTGCACGCGCCCAGGAGCGCCGTGTCGGCGCTGATGCGCGTCGACTGGAAGAGCGTGGGCCCGATCTGCAGACGCGTCCCTCTCGGGCATCGAGGAGTTCTCGAGGCTCGGCGAGAAGATCGACCGCCGCCGCTTCGACATCCTGCGCACCATCCGGTCCGGACTATCCAACGCTCGCCTGGAGGCCGTCAACAACAAGATCAAGACCACCATCAAGATGGGCTACGGCTACAGGAACCTCGGCAACCTCATCGCCCTGGTCATGCTCAAATGCGGCGGCCTCAACCTCCAACTCCCCGGACGCCAATAACCCGTAAGCCAGACCAGGGACCCACACCCACACAAACACCCGAAGAGCCGTTTTTCGTATGCACTCCGTGATGCCAGCTGTGCTATTTAGGATGCCTGGAAAGACGCCAATCTTGACTTTGTCGAACAATGCACATCGACACGCCGATCGAACATGGTTTTTACTATCTACTTCATTATGGACAGGCGATGGAGCTGATTGACCAACTTAATGGTAAGGGGGATTTTGCATCCAAGATTAAGATACTGCGCTCATTGCAGGAGTATACGGTTTCTCTCTTCGATTACGAATTCAAGGCACTTGACAAGTCGAAATCGATTAGCGAAGCGAATGGAGATTTCGGCATATTAGTGCTCAACGAAGAAAACTACAGTCAAGACTTCGGATTCCTCTTGAAAGCGGAAATGCCGCTTCTGATGAAGTAGGTGATTATGGAAAAGCATCGCAACTCGATTGAATATGTGATATATGGCGACTACGCCTTGTTCTCAGAAGTTGCCACCCGCACGGGCGGAGAAAAAACTGTTGAAAATGGATGATTTTGCCCATATCGTGGGCGAAGATGTCCATTTTCGCAGTCGCTCCCCACCCGGGGAGCGTGGATTGAAATTTTTTATAAGGCGCAATGCGCAGGAATGAATAAAGTCGCTCCCCACCCGGGG
>CXSY01000018.1_pt1 | contig 41888 bp, 39 predicted proteins | sample 941051 | NCBI WGS metagenome assembly CXSY01 (sample SAMEA3493499, study PRJEB9703) | human gut metagenome | biome: ENVO:mammalia-associated habitat; material: ENVO:feces | place: Bangladesh | collected 2010-01-06
CGATCGTGGTGCAGTGGTTCCGGTACGCGAGCTCCTTCTTCGGCGGCCTGTTCGTGTTCGCGCATGATGTTGCCGATGCGTCTGCTGGACGCGGTGACGCCCCTCCTTTCCGGGGCGGCCTTGATCTTCCTGGCACCGTAGCGTTCGCGGCCGTCGCGCCAGGCCGCGCGCACGTCGCCAGCGATTGGATCCGCACGCTCCGTCTCGGGATGCTTGATCATCCAGTAGTAGGCGGAGCGGGGAACGCCCGGTATCCCGCACTGCGCCGATATCGGGCAGCGGGCGGCGTTGGCCCGTATCACGCCTGCCTTCGCGCGAATACCGGCGCCGCTTGTTCTGAAACGTCCACCTCCACCTCCAACCGCCGGTCGCATCTCCTCAGCTCGACCGGCTCGTCCTGCTCGGACGTGCGGTTGTCCGCGGCCCGGGTGGAGCCACTGTCGCGGATGCCCTGGACCCAGCGCTGCAGAGTCGATTGCGCGATGTCGTGCCCGGCCCTGACCTCCCGGGATGGCTTGCCGCTCTCGTATACGACTGCACGATCTGCCATTTGAACGCCTCGCCGTAGTGACGGGGATGTTTCGGGCCGGCCATCGTCGGCCTCCAATCCCACATCATTCATCCCTCATCGGACTGTCTAATACATTGTAGCCAATCCAGAACGCCAGCCGAACGGAATCCAGGCGCGCCAAGCTGATCAGGAACGCGGGATTCCCGTGCGTCAAGGGCTTCGACGGATACGACTGGGGCATGGCGTCGTTCCCCGCCGACTGGGGGGGCGAGCAGCTCATGGACCTCGGTTTCGTGGACCGGGCCGAGGACCTCGTGCTCTACGGCGACGTTGGATGCGGCAAGACGCACATGGCGATCGCTACGGGCATGCTGGCGTGCGAGAGGGGCATGCCGGTGAGGTTCTTCACCGCGTCGTCGCTGGTGATGCGTTTGCGGCGGGCGAGGGACGAGAACCGGCTCGACGCGGAACTGCGCGCGATAGGCCGCGCCAGGCTTCTGGTCATCGACGAGCTGGGCTACCTGCCGATCGACATCGACGGGGCCAGGCTCCTGTTCCAGGTCGTCGCGGATTCCTACGAGAAGCGGAGCGTGGTGTCCGCCACGAACCTGGAGTTCGGACGGTGGGGCGAGGTGTTCGGCGACGGCGACATGGCCGCCGCGGTCATCGACCGCATCGTGCACCACGGAAGGATCGTCAGGTTCCGTGGCGAGTCGTACCGCAACAGCCACTCCCTGATGAGATAAACGAAAAGAGGGGAACCAGCCGGACCGCCGGTGACGGTGTCTATTTTGAACGCCGATGGTGTTCAGATTAACTGGTGACGACACGCAGATTTATTTGACGAAAGACGTGCCTTGACCCAATGGGGGCACGGCGCCCGCGCCGGGCTGCCGGGCGGCTTGCTTCTGCCGCATGCCGCCCGATACCGGTTCGATCGCCTTCTGCTTGGTTTCCAGGGGGGATGATGGGGATCCTCATACGCCCGGCATAACGGGGATCCTTCGCCAGCCGGCGTTCCAGGCACTGCCTGGTCGGATAACCGAGATGTTCGACCACTTCGGCGGTCGTCATTGATGTCGTGAGATAGAGTTCCACCGCCCGCTTGCGTTCCTCGGGACTGAACACAACCAAATCCTTTCGTTCGGCCTCCAAGAAAACGTCCACAGCCCCTAACGTCCGAATTCTTGCGTGCTTTGGGTTTCCGCCTTTGATGTGAAAGGCATGGCCCGCGTCCTGTGCACGATTTCTTCATTCGTCAAAACGAAAGAACCGCGGTTGAAAACCAGAAGATAGAACCATGCCCGAGAATACCATGCGGATTGATCGGCACACGCCCGGGACCAGGCTCGACCGGCTCGTCACACAGAAGGCGTCCGAGGCGCTCAATGCGATGCCCCGACGCTTCAGGCCGACGAAATCGTCGGACGTCCAGATACGAGCGTTCCGGCGGACGGAAGGCGTACCGCGCGCCGGAACCTCGACATGCTCCGGTTTGTCGGCACGCTGGGGGAAGCGAACTGGTCATCGTGCTATGGACGGACATGACCAAAAGTGCGCAACCTTTCGGGCACTAGGGGGCTGCGGACGTTTTCTTGGAGATAATCACGCAGCCATTCCTTGGCTTTGACGGTATTGTACCGGGCTCATCCAACCAAGCGACTGTTTGATGCGCTCGTGGTTGTACCAGCGTATGTACTCATCGACCAAGGCGAGCACCTCGTTGCGGGTGTGTTCCTCCCACTTCTCGGGGTAGACCGCCTCGGTCTTCATCCTGCCGAAGAATCCCTCCGCGGCCGCGTTGTCCGGCGAACAGCCCTTCGTGCTCATGGAGCGCGTCAGCCCGAAGCGTTCCATGAGCCCGAGCCATCCGGGCCACCGGCAGTGGCATCCACGGTCGGAATGCACCAGGGGACGCGCGTTCCCCGGGCGGCGTGGCAACCGCTTCCTCCGGCATCCGGTTGGCCAGCTCCGCGTCGGGACCGAACCCGGCGGCATGCGCGACGATCTTGCCGTCGTGGCAGTCGACCGGCGGCGAAAGGTACACCTTCCCGTCCCTGGCCTTGATCTCGCTGATGTCCGTCAGCCACTTCTCGTTCGGACGCTCGGCCGTGAAGTCCCGGTCGACGAGATTGGCGGGAGCCGGCGTCGTCTCGCCCTCGTAGGAACTATACCTGCGTCGCTTGGGCACATGCGCCACGAGCCCTTCCTCCGCCATGATCCCGCGAACCACCTTCTCCGATACGCCGGTCTTGAGCACCGCCTTGATCCTGCGGTACCCGTACCTGCCCTTGGAATCGGCGAACGCCCCGGCCACCTCCGCCCCGAGCCCGGCGTATTCGTCAACGCCGAGCCGGGCGTGGCGGCAGTGGTAGCCGCTCGGCGCGATGCCGGGCAAGCATGTCATCGAGCCGGGCGAACACGCCGGCCTCAGACGGTCGACCGGCAGGGTCTTCTCCCTGTTCGACAGGCGCCGCAGGTCGGCGCCCGGGTCTTTTCCTGCGAGCCTCCACCACCGCATCAACGCGTTCCCCCGGCTCCGGTTCCTCGACCCTGCGGCGCAACGCCTCCGCGTCATCATCATCGGCTGCGGACGGCCGGCGACGGGAGCCAGCGGGCTTATTGCCCTGCGCGGCGTTCCTGTTTTTGGGCTGCAACGCGGCCATGCCGCCCTTGCGGTACGCCCCGGCCCAGCCATGCACCGCGCCGACGCCCGCGCCGAGCTGTTTGGCGGCCTGCTTCTGCTGCATGCCGCCCAGCACCAGCTCGATCGCCTTCAGCCGTGTCTCCAGGGGGATGATGGGTTTGGCCATATGACCAGCATACCGGGAATCCATCGCCAGCCAACGCTCCAGACACTGCCTGGTCGGATAACCCAGATGCTCCACCACCTGGGCCGTCGTCATCGGCGTGGTGAAATACAACCCCACCGCACGCTCTCGTTCCTCAAGACCGGACATACGAAAAACCTTTCGCTCAGTCTCCAAGAAAACGTCCGCAGCCCCCTACCACCGAATCACGTGGCAAGCTGTTGTACGCGCTGAATCTCGGACCACGCGCCGCGGAACGGGCGATCAGCACATTGGTTGACTTCGGACTGGTGGAACGCCTAGCGAGACCCGCGAGCGGCAGGCAGGCCGCCTACAGGCTTCGCGTGGCCGAACGATACGACGCGATGCAATCGGCAGTGGAACGGCGTGAAATGGGAATGGAAGGCGCAAGATGAAGCCCCCGTAACATATCCAAGGAACGCCGTCAGACGCTGGAAGGAACCAGTTTGACAGCATTCCGAGTCAATCAAATCTGAAGAGATTTTCTCGGATGCTGACTGACTGGCGCCTGTCCCTATCGGTCAGATGTCTTTCCGTCAGAGGTTTCTTTTTCTCCCTGACTGTCCGCGTCTTGGATCTGCCAGGCTGCGAGCGAGTTAAATCCATCGGTAAGCCGATTGCAGACGTAAACAAGCCGTTCTTTCCAATCGGTGGATGTGCAATCTCCTAACAGTCTGCGAAGTCTTTTTGACGCATCGCCTTTCCCATTAGGACGATGCGCTGCACCTCCTCCAGAACGGAAATCCTGCACATATTTCAGGTATTCGAAGGGGGATGTATCGGCTCCTTGTGATTGGAAAAACGAGATTGCTAATTGTATGGATCCAATTTTGTCGTCGACGATTCCTGAGAGCTTACGTAACTGCTTCCCGTCCAAGGTATCTGCAAGTGCTTTTGTCAAAGCCAACATTGCATTGTTGAATGCTTCAGTGCTGTCCACTGTTGGCACTGCAAGCGTGTTGATCTTTTTGAGAGTGTGGCTATCCGGCTCTTTCCAGATACTTACGCCTAGCTGCTCTTTGACGTTTTCGGAGGCTTTCTTGAAGGAGAGCATAAGTTCGAAAACGGGCGCATCACTGAAATCCGAGGGTATGTTGAAGTAATCTCGCAATACTCTATTGGGGTTCGGATTGCCGGATGGGGTGATATTAAACGATTCCCAATACTGCAATTCCTCACGAGGCAAACTGCTGAGATCTCCTAGGTGCGCTTCGACAAGCCCTTCAGAGTTTATATCGATGTCAAGTTGCCATAGGCCTCTTCCCTCAATCACGCAGGCAACGGAGCGGTCCGATACCTGATACTTGTCTGGATTGGCTGAGTATCTCTGCAACACTTCTGGCTTGAAACAAACTTGCTCAAGCTTGTTTGGATGATTTGGACTGGAGCTAGGGTATCCAGAAAGCTGAGATGGATCGCAGCTGGCGGGAATAGGCTTGCCGTCCGAGGCTAGCCCAATGATGAAACTCGGATACTCTGTTGTTGCTTCATCATCAAGAAATCGCGGGAATTGAGTGTTCTTCGCGCCATGGATTATGTATTTCCCGAATAGTGCTATTACGCTTTTCCGCAAAGGGTTTTCAGGTTCCTTCATAAAAGTATATGAACACCAGTCTCTGCTGTTCTCCTGCCGGGCATCATCATTACAAGGAAGACCAGCATAGGTGTCATCCGTGTATAACAGCAATTCTTTATCGCAGTAGTACAGAAAAGTACGCAATTCCAACGCTCTGGCTTCGAGTTTCCAATTTGCCTCATCGTCTTCGGGAACGTCCAGCGTAAAGCGGAGTAGTGGTAACTCTTTCCCGGTCGCGTCAGTGTATTTCCACTCATCTTTTACCCTGTACGCATCCCAAAACCAAAGGAAAGACGGCAAGATGTCCACTTCCGGCGTTGTGCTTCCTAGAGCATCGCGCACTTGCGTGAAGAAGCCGTAGAATGGAGCTTTCTCTGATCGAAGGCCATAGCAGGGTTCATAGCCGGTCATGCTTCGCTCTGATACACGCAGGTCAAATTTGCCTAGTCCAGGGATGCTGAAATTGTGCAGGGCTTTGGCGACGGAATCGCTCTCATTGTCGATGAGCGCACAATGTGTGGTCTGGGTATATTCCGCCTTATCGTGCTTGTTGTCGCATTCCTTTCTTTCGAATCGATTGATGACAACCCAGGCTAGGGGAGTCGGGGTTACTGTTTTCAATCGTTCCTCGAAGAGCTTTGCAGTTGGCTGGTCTAGATTCCATTCATCGCCGAGCGTTTCAACCCCTTGCTGCATCTATGTCTCCTTCTGAAGTGTTAACAGGGATGTTAGAAAAGAGCTCCTTGAGCTTCTTCCATGAAAAGATGAGACAAGGAATCATATTCTGATTCTTTTAAATCAACCATAGCGGGAATAATCGTCTGTGCAAAAGCTTGAAGATCACAGATACCTCGTTGAACATTCGCAATTCCATTTGTGTAATCAAATTTGATGTTCTTTTCCCTCTTTGAAATTGGAATTTGCGCTTCACAGGATATGACTCGAGCATTCTTCCCAAACATTCGCAGTGTGTTGCTTTTTTGAATTTTAGAGTCCGGGATATTATAAACAGTTACGCTGTCGCGGTTGTCTACTTGAACTCGCTGGATTTTTAATCCAGCCACTCTATGGATAAAGGTGTCAACATTCAGCCCTTCATGCATTGCAATATCTTCGGACTCATACATCTTTTTGATATCTTCGGTCGAGTCTGAGAATATAATTTGTGTCGTTCCATTTGTAGCAATTAGATGGTTTTCGTCAATGGTCCAGTGCCAAAAAGGAAGATGCGCTGACTCGGAGAATAAAGATGGTGGTGTTCGAACAACTTTCGCTGCCTTAACAGCAACTGTGTTTGCTTTTCCTGCAATCAAGGAATTGAAGTTGTAGGGGTGTTTTTGTGCATTCAGCTGAGACGTTTGTGGAAGCGTGAGTTTTGCGGGTATAGATGACCACTGCGTATTTTCGTCTGAGTGAGAAAGAAGATAGTCCCATCCTTCGTCATTGAGCTCGTTTCCCAATAAGGCGGGTGAAGGATAGTTAGCTATTGCCCCACCATGTCCGCACCATAATGCTTGATAAAACGAATCAATCTGATTTCTTCCGTCGTTGGACATAACGTGGTGCATCGTTTGCAATGAGTGTGCTACTTGATTCCCATCAAGAGATTCTGCAGCGTTGGCTCCATCGATAAAATCTTGTGTTGTCTTTGTTGCCAAGGGTTTTGTAAAAAGTCCGCGCCCATACTGGGGTATTGGGTGGTTGACTATTTTATAAATAGCTTGTTCCCGATTTTGTTCTGTAAGCATTCTTAAAGTCATGGTGTTGCTGATGAGGGAGCTGATGGGCTTGCCTTGAAGTTCAGGAATACTTTTATCGGTAATTTCATTAAAATCTTCGATTGTGAGAATAATCGGATGGAAAATGTCTAATAGTTTTGCATCCTCAAATATCCAATTAATATCTGGAGTTGTTCGTATATATAGATATCTTTCTTGTTTATTCCAGTTGATGACCATGTCTGGAATAAAAGTATGATTGAAATAGTCAGTATATCGGATATTCGATTCTGGACTGCACTGTTCGATGTAATACCGTGTCTTATCTTTTATGGATTGAATTGTTTCGATTTCATCGTTGTGCATCATAGGACATCATCATCCTTCTTTTCCCGTACGATATTGTGCTATTACTCTCATTTCATCTTTTGAAATAGTTAGGAAATCTTCTTGCTCTTTTGAAAGAACTAGAATCCATATGTCGTTGGATAGACCATTGAGAAATTCTTTCTCTTGAGAAAGAGTCTCATCTGCTTCTTGAGTATCTGAAATATTCAGAGATCTCAACTGATTTCTCTTGTTTAGGATTGCTTCTTTAATTTCTTCTGGTGAATGCAACTGGCTCCATTTTGTAACCCCGAATGGGGACCAGGTAATCCATAGAAAAATGTCAGTGAATTTCGGATTTTCTTTTCTGGCTACGTAGCATTTTGCCAAAAAATCAGTGAACATGGACAATTGGTCACTGGAGCTGGAGTAGTTCTTAACCTCTGCGAAGAAATTTTCTCCTTCGCGAGTTTTGCTGTCATCGTCGCCTTGCCCAATGAATGATCCACCTAAATCAAAGGAGAAGGTGTTGCTATTGCCTGGCCATTTATAGGTTAATTTTTTAACGGCGGTGGGATCGGGGTTGACCCATTGTACTTTTGCTCTTAATGTGCGTTCGAGCCATCTTTTAGCTCGATGAGCGCCTTCTTCACCTTTACGCTGTATTTCTTCACCTGATGGCATGAAATAACTATATCTCTTTTTGTGGATTAGGGGATTTGGGATATAGATCCGAGATCTTGCGCACTTTCGGATTCTGCCGCTGACGTAAGAGGACCTGGCTGCGTTCTGCGTGCGGTTTTCATTCGCTAAAAAGCGGTTGGAAACTGAGGGGCAGAGCTATGCCCGAGAGCGTCGGAGCTCTGATGATTCTTGGGATACAATGCCTCTGCGAATTGACTATCTGCCGTTTGATTAGCCTAGGTCTCCGTGACATGCACGGTGATGTAGCCATGCATTTATATAGCTTTAAGCAAAATTTTTGCAATAAGTCTAAAAAGAGCATCGAAGATTGAGATTTGCTGAGTTTTATGTATCATATCGTGACAGTAGAGAAAAATCAGAAAGCCGAGGAGCGGAATGAATGCTGCTCAACTTCACTGTTGAAAATTGCTTGAGTTTCAAAAGCGAGCAGGAATTTACCATGCTCCGCAAAGGTCGGCACGGCACACAAGAAGAGCAGGGGGGCATGGAGTCGGATTTTCCCCGTTGCCGTCATCTATGGCGATAATGCAGCGGGCAAGTCGAACCTGCTCAAATGCATGAATTTTTTCTCCAATTTCGTACGCAATAGTTTTGCTCTTCGCGAGGGCATTAGTACGCAGCTTTTCCTGTTGGACCGTGAAAGCGCAAAGTAACCGTCTACGTTCTATATTGAATTCATCGCCAAAGATGGGAACCGTTGCCAATACTGGTTCCGTATCGATGCCCACAAGGTGCTGGAGGAAGTGCTGTGGATGTTTCGGTCTGCGACCAATCGGCGCACTGTAGTGTTCGAACGTGAAATCGGAAAGAAGACTAAGATCGGCGCTCAATTCCCCAACATAGGGAAAATCGCTCACCTTGTTCGGGAGAACGCGCTTCTTCTCTTGGCCGCGGCCGCACTGAACATTACAAGTGTGATACCTGCATACAACATTATTGCAAACAGTATCCAGTGCTATCCCGCCGTGGATTTCGATAATTCCTTCGGGGTTTTGTACACCGAATCCGCAAGAATCCAGGCCGGGCATTGTTGCTGTCGAAACTGATCAGAGTGGCCGATCTCGGTATAACCGATGTCGATTTCGAAGAAAAAGACGTTCCGGAAGAACTGCTGGAAGAACTGCGAAAGCTGGAGGAAAGCGGGGTGTCGGGCAGTTCGGTCCCAACAGTTGATGAGGCATTAGGCGATTCCAGCGCATCGTCTTCCCCTAAGTACTTTATGTCCCGCGTACTGTTCAGCCATCAAGGAAAAGGCGTTATCCGTCAGTTTTGAACTGCGCCCCGTTTGTTGGACGTTGTTAATTAGTATACAGCCCTAGACCGCGAGGGACATGCTCCGGAACTCCTCCGGGGTATGTCCCCCGAGTCGTATCTGGCGCCGTCTGGTGTTCCAATGGATGATGTACGCATCCAGCTTGCGCTTGAACCGCTCGTACGAGTCGAACTCGCGGCCGCGGTAGAACTCGTCCTTCAAGTGGCCGAAGACCTGCTCGGTGGCGGCGTTGTCCAGGCAGTTGCCCTTGCGGCTCATGGACTGGCGGGTGCCGAGGCGTTCGAGCTCGTCCCTCCACCATCGGTGCTGGTACTGCCATCCCATGTCCGAGTGCAGGATCGGCTCCGCGCCGGCGGGCAGGCGCTCCGCGAGCATGGCGAACGGGCGCCTCTGCCGCCCGAGGTCCGGACTGCGGCTCACGTCCCAGGCGACGATCTCCTTGCTGGCCATGTCGTACACGGGCGCGAGGTACGCCTTGGAGCCGGCGACCTTGAACTCGGTGACGTCGGTCCCGAGCTTGGAGAACGGACGGGCCGCGTCGAAGTCGCGTTTGAGCAGGTTATGCACGTGGCCTCCCTCGTCGCCCCTGTACGAGTTATAGCGTTTCCACGGGTTCCTGGAGCGGATGGCGCATCTCAGTCCCATGCGGCGCATGACCCTGAGCACGCTCTTGGCCGACACCTTCCGTCCGAACTCGTGGACCAAGCACATGCGTATCTGCCGGTGGCCGCACCCGTTCGGCGTGCGTCCCCAGATCTCGCCGACCAATGGCTCGAGATCGGCCCGCGTCACACGCTCCGGATGCGACAGGTGGTAGAAGTACGTGGATCTGGCCAGTCCCGCTATCCTCAGGAGGTGGTCGAGCCGGTGTCCCCGCCCCGCGAGCAGTCGGACGACGGCGCTTCTCTCGCGTCTCGTGACTTCTGCGCCCGCAGGGCCCGGAGTTTTTCCAGGTACGCGACCTTCGCCTTCAGATAGGCGACCTGTTCGGCGAGCTCCTGCTCGCGCGTCGGTTCGGGCTTCGGTTTGGATTTCGAGCCTCTGGGCCTGCCCTTGGGCCTCGGCCTGAGCGCCTCCGGGCCTCCCGCCCGGTACTCGCGGCACCAGCGTTCCAGGGGCGCGACGCTCGCGATCCCGTGCCTGGCCATGAACTCCGTCTTGGCCATGCCGTTCTCGACGTGGTCGCGTGCCGCAGCGACCTTCGTCTCCCAGTCGTAGCATCTGCCGCCGTTTCCTCCCATGACCACCTCCTCGCCGCCGGACCTGTACAGCATGATTCAGTTTCTCGCGGTATACACCGGTATGGCAAGCCGTCTGGCGAGCGTGTTCCCGCTGGCTCCTGCCTTGATGAGTTCTAGCGCCTCGCGCCGGAACCCGTCGTCGTAGTGTCTCCTTCGATCCTCACGCATACGAAAGAACCGCACCTCCGATCATCGAATCTGAATTTCTTCAGTCCAACAATCGGGGTGCGGTTCACAACGCGGAGGGATTCCTCGGGCGCGTGAAGACGAAATCCGTCTATCCCGAGCATCGGGAGGAGTGTGCCCGTGATGAGGTGCTCGTCCTGATAGACGATTACATCCACTGGTACAACCATGCGCGCATCAAACGGTCGTTTGGCTGGATGAGCCCGGTAGAATGCCGTCAAAAAACCAAGGAAGGGCTGCGTGACTGTCTCCAAGAAAACGTCCGCAGCACTTTTTTCCATGCCGAATGTGGCGGCGAGTTCGACGACCCGGGGATCGGCGAACCGCTCGGCGTGTTCGGCGTCGAACGCCCCCTCTCGTGCAAGGGCAATTCCTGTGGCAACGCGGTGGTCGAGTCCACGTGTGTTTCGGCAAGTTGCCGCCCCGCCATCCCTCAGCCCGCACCTCAATCGCCTCCCTCAGCTCCATCGTGGGATGTGCCAAGCGCCGACTCTTCCGCTACATTTCCGGACGTTTTATGAGAGAGTCCGCATGACAGTTGAGAACAGCACTAGTGCAAACATGGTAGATTCGCGCAGTTTTCCGCTACATGGCGAAATGAGGGTCAATTTTTGTCCCAGGTGCAGGCTGCTTTCACTTCGAGCGGTTCTACGATGCCGCCATAAAGCTTGCTTGTTATAGACATGCCAAGGCATATACATGTGTATTACATTAGAAATATCAAGAAATATACATATACCCGCTGTAGCGTATCATCAACCTAGTTTTATTCGTTTTAGAAAACCCTTAAGTGCGATAGCCTGTAGCAAGTCGGAACCGATACTTGAGATGAGGTGAAGCAATGGTGGAAGAGCAAATCGATTGGAGGAAGACGGTCGAGGCCATTCTTGAGAACGCCAACCGTCCTTTCGTTCCGATTAGCAAGTCCTTCGTCCAGCAGCCTCGCGGAAGCAAGGAGCGCAGCAGCGTGCTGTCCCAGTTCGTGACAAACGGAGATCTCAGGGGCTTGAAGGCCTATTTACTGATCGCGGCATCCGCAAGCAGCCCCGACACGGAGAACGAGTGGTACACATCGCTGCCCCTGCAAACATGGGCTCGTGCCTTTGGATGCTCGGAAACAGCCGGTAGCATTGCGACCGCAAAGGCTGCCGCCACGAGGATTCTCTTGCGACTTCAACAACGTGGCCTGATCGAAAAATCCCGTTGCGGCAAAGAGCGCAAAATCAAGATCAAGCTACTCGCGCAGGACGGCTCGGGTGAGGAATACCAGCGACCAGCAAGCCGGTACATACGACTGTCCCACGATTTTTGGAAGAGCCGCTTCGATGAGGACATCAGCCTGCCCGCCTTGGCGATGTTCCTCGTCGTCCTTGGCGAACGAACACCATGCGAGCTTCCAACGGAACATATGCCGGAATGGTACGGATGGTCCGCAGACACCGCCGAGCGCGGCTTGCGCGAACTGCAGCGCATTGGCCTGATCCGCAAGGAACAACACCTCAAGGAAGCCCCGCTGAGCCCAACGGGAATCACCGTGGTGAACGAATATTATGTCTGCCAGCCATTCGACAAACGAACGTTGGATTCGAGACGGCACACACACGAGACGAAAGGAGGAGAAGCATGAGTGAACTGATCGCATGGGGCGACGAAAGCGTACAGACCCAAGGCGGCGTCATCCCCACTTACTACATGGGAGCTTGCATCTGCGGACTTGAAGAGCGCGATATCCGCAGACAGCTGCTTTCCGCGACCAAGCGAAAAGTCTCCAAGTTGCATTGGCGTGACATGACGCTTTCGGAGAAACGCAGATCCATACCAGTCATCGAGGTATTGTCACTGCCCCATATCGCCATAGCCGCTACGCCCTTGGATGGCACGGTCACCTCCGAACGCGCCCGACGTAAATGCCTCGAACTTCTGCTGCCCACGCTGGAGAAAGAATACGGGATTTCGCGTCTCGTTCTAGAATCACGCGAAACCAGCCAAGACGACAGGGACCTCGTGTTCGTCCGTGGATTGCGGAGCAGGCGTTTCATCAGCCGACTCCGCGTGGACTTCGCCCCGGGCTTTTCCGACGCTCGTCTGTGGATAGCAGACCAAGCGCTTGGAGCCATCGGCGATGCGCAACGCGGCCGCCAAGACTTCTCCTCATTCCTCAAAACCCTGGACATGCGCGAACTGGATTTGCACCATCTCGCGTAAGTCGCGCCGCAATTCAGCCTGTGGAGACATCACACTAAGGCCGTCAGCCGAATGGTATATACTTACCAGTAAGCCAACCTCTGAGGAGGAAATGGAAGTAGGAGCCGGATTCCCTGTGCATCATGGGGGCCGGCTCCCGCGCTATGCGGCATAACCGCATAGCGACTACGGGTTAAGGGTCAAAAAGTAGGGTTAAGTAAAGAAACGTGGGTCTTATTCGGGTGTGTTGTTGGCGTGTTGGTGGGTTAGTGTGAGCGTCCTGCCCAGCCTGTTCTGATGCCGAACCCGCTCTCGTAGGCGTTGATGCCGTTGGTGGGTAGCTGCGCTGCGGTCATGGTGCCGGGCGCGGGCCCGTCATGCTCTATGCATTGTAGCCAATCCATTCGGCGGCCCGCTTCTGCTGCATGCCGCCCAGCACCAGTTCGATCGCCTTGGTCCTCGTCTCCAGTGGGATGATGGGTTTCGCCATATGGCCGGCATACTGGGGATCCTTTGTCAGCCAGCGTTCCAGGCACTGTCTGGTCGGGTATCCTAGGTGCTTCATGACCTGGTCCGTGGTCATCGGTGTGGTGAAGTACAGGTCCACCGCGCACTGTCGTTCCTCGGGGCTGAACATGTGATAATCCTTTCGTTCAGTCTCCAAGAAAACGTCCGCAGCCCCTTATCAATCGTATGTCTGATAGTCGTTGGAATTCTTGTAGTTGAAGTGCTTGCGTGCACGGGAGCCATATCTATCAAGCATTTTTTGTTTCTGTCGACCGGAAATGAGATTTCTGGAATTGCTTGGAATCGGTCGGCACTATCGGAGCTACCTTTGTTGCTTCATTCGATTTTAATCTAAAGGAGATTAGAGAGAAACAATGGGCGGTGGCCAAAGTAGTGTCCTCCTGGATCTCAGAAGAGAACAAACCAAATAAAGTGTGTGCTGGCCAGGTATAAAGGTGGCGTTGGGGGATAAATCTTATTTGCACGCTAGTATATGCACATGTACTACGCGTTTATTGATGAATCTGAGTCACCGCATGGGCCAAACGAGTTGGAGCCATTCGGCTATGGGATCTTTTACGTAGGCTGTATGCTTGTGAATGATCATCAGTTGGCATCAATTGACGCTGGATTTGAGCGGGTGCGTCAACGCGCTCATGAGCGCTTCAACATTCCCGAGGACGCTGAGTTTCACGGTCAGTGCATGTTCCAGTACAAAGATGATTGGATTGGCTTGAAAGGAAAGCATCGTGCTGCTATCGGTATCTATCGTTCTTTGATGAATGAGATAACCGCCAGTGGAAGCGTTCTCTTTGTACGCGGAGTCCATGAACGTCAGCTTAAGCGGCGGTACGGCGAGCATGCGCACGATCCTCATTCTTTGGCTTTGCAGTATTGTCTGGAGCGCGTCAACTTTTACGCGGAGTCAGAGGGCATCCGGAACATACAGATTGTGGCGGATAAGGTATCTGATCCAGCGGCTCACGAAGGCATGCTGAAACGGTATAAGCTACTTGGTTCGACGGAAGGATATGTAGGCTCGGATCTTGCACACATTGATTTCCCGTTCCGTTGGGAAGACTCACGCAAGTATTTTGGCCTTCAGGCTATTGATACGGCTCTTTTCATATTGAACCGCGCGGTTCGATTAAACCGTGACGATATGAGTTCAAAAGGCGACCGAGAGGTCTTGAAAACTGCGCAGATTTTACTTCCACATCTTCATCGGTCATCTGGAATCTCATACCTGCAAAACCGCAAATCGTATTACTTGATGCCGGAACTGTATCCTGGATATCAGAAATAGCTTCGGGGGTTCAGAAGAACCCCCGAGCGGACAACGATCATAAGCATGCCTGCTTAAGCTCATCGTCTTTACAGTATACGCTTCGATACCTTAAGAGTCAAAGAACCCGTTATCTATTTGTAAGTGCAACGTCTTTGTTTTCGGCTGATTCTAGCAGTTCGTCGGCGAATGCCTCGGCGGGGGGTGCGGTAGCCGAGCGCTCGCATGGGCCTGTTGTCGGTTTCGTCGACGATCTCCTGCAGTTCGCGTGCCATGGAGGGGGCGATGGGCGTGCGTTTGGGCAGGTAGCGGCGGATCATGCCGTTCCTCTTCCGACAGGTGCGAATACACTTGGCCCAAGGTGCAACACCCCTTCGTTTGGTTATCTGGACAATCTCCAATCTAACGGGTGTTGCACTTTCAATTAGACAACGGGCGTATGCGCACTCTTTATCGGCATGATAGGGAGTAGCGAATTGTGATTCTCGCAATCTAAAGGGAATTGATGTTGTTTTTTCCTCGATTCATTATTGTGCAGACAGCCCATATGAACAGTGGAATTGCATAGAATGCGTATGATTCAAACTGAATATATAGGTATGCGAGAAGAATGAACCAGCATATGTTCCGTCGGCTCCATCCATGATGGACCGCTACGTGTGCTAATACCAAAAGCAAGAAGGCCAAAAAGCAAAATAGACCAAATTCGGTAATGAAGCTGGCATAGATGCTCATTGTGAAAGTATCCGCTGGGGGATTTGCTAAACCATCGATTTCGGTATTGGGCGCACCGCCATGGGCGTCATACCATTGGCGGGCACCGGCGTAACCAGTACGCACTGCATTAGAGATATTGCCTGCGCCCCATCCAAACATGAAGTGAGATAGATCATGTTTCCATGACCACATGGGAGCGAGCATATGGAAGATTCTTGCACTCATCGATCCGTCACCAGCAAGTAATCCATTGGTGGCTAAAGAGTTTAGACGCGGATTGATGATAATTGCGCTCAATCCACCTGCTCCAAGAAGTCCTAAAGCACTGACGAACCCAGCTGTTACCTTACGTGAGTGGAAGTTGATTGTCGCTATCAGCCAGATAAATGTAGCTACCACTGTATCCAGTATGATTCGGGTGCCGGAGCCCATCGCAATTGCTCCAGCGGCAAATATCGGTATCAATATGCCAATCTTGCGGTCGCGGGTCAGCCAGAAAACTGGCAGGAGTACGCCGAACAGATGCATGCCGATATAGCTAGGTTCTGCGAACATGAATTGAGGACGAACGCTCGCATAGTTTCTATACAGAGCACCCCAAAAATATGCTCGTACTGGCTGCCAGTTCAGATGTCGTTCTAAAGCGATATATTGCAGTATCCCAATGAGGAATGCCACTACATATGCGGTGAATAGCGTAGTTAACAATGTTCGTACAGGTACACGTTTAATGCGGATCGCGATGTCGAGCGAAGCCAAGCACGCCAGCCCTAACAATATGGAGATGAATGACTTTGCGGTTGCGCTGGCGTGTATTCCATATGACTGCCAGCCGTATACGGATGTGAGCACTAGTAGCAGGGGAAAGAGGAAGAACGGCAGGAAGCGGCGTGCGGTATCGCGCAAGTATCGCCAGTTGATGATTGTGTACAGGGTGAACAACCAGGGGGAGATTGGCGTCCAATAGGGGAGTGGAATGCCAATTTTTGTGCCATCAAATGGCAGCATGGCCGCTGCGGCAAACATCAACATGTCTGATGGGGTGATGGTGATACGAGTCAGCGTCTCGGTCATTGCCCCGCGCTGTAGCGCGGGGCAATGACCGGAGTTTCTGCGTTTTTCTTGAACTGACTTGTTGCCGAGCTGCGTATTGTTCGGTGTGGACATACTTGGTTCCCTCCCATATCCTCCATGAGAACTGTACCAGTTGCACGTGTGGGTGAGGTGATGGGGGTTCGGTCAACCGTTCACTTTCATGAAGTACTTTTAAACTCCCACCAAGTAATTGGCAGTCGCTTACAAAAACTGAATAATCTATGGGCCAATCAGCCGTTTAGATCCTCTCCGTGGGGCTGGTGCATGTATTGTTCAACCCAAGCCATGCTGGTTTTTGGAAATTAAAAGCCTGAATTATCATTAATTCGAAATCCAGGCTTTTACAGTATTCGTATAATCGCGAATTAAGCAGAAATCACTCAGCCTTCTTGCGGCCGCGGCGCTTCATGGTGCCGGCAGTGGCGTTTGCGACATCAAAAATCACGGTCTTGTCTTCCGGGTAAGCAGTGCCGTTGACGGAGGCGAAAGAGACCTCGCCTTCTGGAGCTTCGACAAGCGTGAAGTACTTGGAAATTGCTTCAACAAGCACAGCATCCTTGATACTTACAGACGTAGTCTGCTTGCCCTCACCCTTGCTGAATTTCACGGCATTATCCGCCTTAGCGGTAGTCGGCGTTACGGCAATTTGTCTGGTTTTATCGTTAATAAGGATCTTAACTTGTGCTGGAAAATTCAGCACTTCTGCGGTGGCCTTATTAAAACGTACAACGGAATCGGTAACGGTCATTACCGTTTTGCCAACGGGCTTAACTAGCTGAACTTCTTCGAATCCTTGAAGCAAGGATGCCATAATATACTCCTTCACACTGCATAAGTATTATTGACAATTTTGATTGTAATGAATGATAATTTGAATTACAATTTTATATATCACATTCTCAATTTCAATTCATAATATGGAATAGGGAAATAGTGCTGTCGCAAAATATTGAGTGAGAATACATTGTGATTGCGATTGTGTACAGTTATTCTGCAGTCGTATCAAAGGTTTTGGTCATTGTTCACAAGGATACAAAAGCTCGAGAAGTTCCCCGGTAGGTGCTAAATTATAGACCATCTGTGAGAATTTCCCGAAGAGGTAAGGAAGAACATTGACCATCGCTGATTTGCTGCAGATTGTTCGCAAGCATCTCGCGTCTGCGATTATCTCGTTCGTGGTGGTGTTTGCTGCAGTCGCAGCTGTCACGTTCATCATGCCGCCGAAGTACACGGCTACGGCTGAAGTGTTCGCCACGTATGCCGGTCAGTCCGGCGAGACGCAGACCACCAACGATATGAGCTCGGGTGCCAATTATTTGAACACCCAGATCAAGACGTATCCGGAACTGGTGAAGACCGAAGCCGTGCTCCAGCCCGTCATTAAGGACCTCGGTCTGGATATGACCACGACCGATCTTGCCGATGTGGTGACCGCTACGAACCCCACGAACACGTTCATGGTGGATATCTCGGCGGAAGTCGGCGATCCGCAGCAAGCGGCCGACATCGCCAACAGCGTGGCGAAGAACCTCTCCGATCAGATTTCTTCCGACCTGTACAACAACTCCTCTTCCAACGGCTCTCCCATCAAGCTCACGGTAGTGCAGAGGGCTCAGACTCCTACCGGGCAGAGCTCCCCGAACATTCCGCTGTATCTGGCCATGGGCCTGATTCTCGGCCTCATCGTAGGCATTGGCGTTGCCCTGCTGAAGGACATCCTCAACCCCAAGGTGGACTCCACCGATGATGTGCGTGAGCTGACCCACGCCTCTTCGCTGGGTACTGTGCCTCAGGCTTCGATTCTTGACGACAGCCGCCCGGTCGTGGTTGCTCAGCCGGCCGGTAGCGAGGCCGAGGAATTCCGCCGCATCCGTACGAACCTGTCGTTCCTTACCACCACCGCCACGCAGGGTCATGGCCGACTGCTGGTCATCACCTCCTCTGATCCGTCCGAAGGTAAGACCACGGTTTCCTCCAACGTTGCCGTGGCTCTCGCCGAGGAAGGCAAGAGTGTGCTGCTCATCGACGCCGATTTGCGCCACCCGTCCGTGGCCCACAAGCTCGGCATTGAAGGCCACGTGGGCCTGTCTCACGTGCTGTCTCGCCAGGCGTCCCCGGCCGATGTCATTCAGAAGTATTGGAAGCCGAACCTGCACATCATGCCTGCCGGCAAGCGCCCGGCTAACGCCAGCATCTTGCTGAACTCCGATCTCATGAAGGAAATGGTCGAGCAGGCCCTCACCCAGTACGATTACGTGATTATCGATACTGCTCCGCTGTCCGTGGCCAGCGACGCCACCGTGTTCGGACGTATGGCCGGCGGTCTGGTGCTCGTGACTGGTAAGGGCGTAGTGGAGAAGAAGGAGCTGGAGAACACCGCTACGGCTCTGCAGGCCGCTGAAGTGCCGATTCTCGGCTTCATCTTCAACTTCGCTGATCCGAAGAAGATACACTCGAAGAACTATTACTACTACTATTACGAGGACGGCAACAAGCGCAGCTCTCATAAGGGTGCCAAGAGCAAGGGCGAGAAGAAAGCCCGCAAGTAATAGTTTGGCGTTTGCCGATCGTCTTGCAATATGAACCGTGCGGTACTTCTGTGCCGCACGGTTTACTGTTATAAGACCGAGTTGTTGGATTTATGGTGCTGGCCGTATATCGAATAGTAAAGAATTGTGACATTCTTGAATACCAGCTGGCACGCTCGGCATAGGGCTGGATAAACTGACAGTTTGGAATGACTTCAATGACGCAAAGGAATGAGAAGAGCATGGGAACAGATGAACGCCCTGAACCGAACGCGGAATCTGGTTCCTCTACGTCGCCGGCTCGCGGTGACATCGTCGATACCTTCTGGGATATACCGCCCATCTCGTTCGACGAGAACGACGGCGGTATTACGCAGGGTGACAATGGTACGGGGACTGTTGCGGGTGGCGTTCAGTCCGTCTTCCCCAGCTTTGACGAAGTATTGGAATGGCCTACTGCGAGTGCGGCGAATACCGCTGGCGATGCCTCTTCCCCTTCCGATGCTGTGGCTACTGCCCCGATGACTTTTGCGGCACCTGATACTGCGGAAAGTGCTCAGTCGCCTCAGCAGGATAATAATGCGACGCTGCCGCTTTTCGCGCCGATTTCTGATGACAAGCCGCAATGTACCAATGCCACAGACGATCTGAGCATCGACTTCAGTGCCATCGAACAGAATCCCGAGCCGGTGGAGGAGCCGGAAGAAGACCGTGTGGCACAGACTCCTCGCGGCGGTAAGGACGGCAAGAAGAGGACCAAGGGCATTATCATTTCGGTGATTGTTGCGCTGGTGGTGATTGCAGCGATCATTGGTGGTGTATGGTGCTGGCGTTTCAGCGAGCAGCGTCAGGAAAGCTATCGGCTGCATCAGGATGCGTTGACAGCATGTACTGAGGCCGTGGACCAGAATTCCACCGCTCAGAAGGCGCTGGCCAAGGCGTTGGCCGACGCCAAGAGTGCTCAAAGCATTACAGCTGATCAAGTGGCTGATGGCGCGACCATAGATACGCTGAAGAAGGCAATCGCCGCGGTAAAGAATGTGGAAGCGGTGGAGTGCAAGACTTCAGCTTCTACGTCGGACCTCAAGGGATATGCCAAGACGGCCACTAGCCAGACCAAGACCGCCAAGAAGAACGCCACTGCGATTACTGCTGCGGCAAAGGCCGTGACGGACAGCAAGAACGCCAAGGATCAGGCTAACGCTCAGCAGGCGTTGCAGAGCAAGATAGCCGAGGCTCAGACTTTACTGGACAACAGCCTGTATGCCGTCGACGATAATTCAACGCGAGTGACGCTGGAAAGCGACATCGCCAACGCCAATACCGTGCTGTCCCAGCAGGGCACTGACGTAAAGGCCATGCAGGATGCCGTCAACACGTTGACTGCGTCCATGGATGCAGTCAACACGTCCATGGCAAACTACAGTGCAGCTGTTGAAGCTCAGCGAGAAGCAGCGCGGCAGAAAGCTCTGAATGATTATTATGCACGATTAAGGCAGCAGCAGTTGTTGCAGCAGCAACAGCAGCAGCAACAGCAAAAACAACTAGACGATGAGGGGACAAATGGTGAGCCGAAGCCGTAAGTGATTGTGCTCTAGCCTAAATTGTCAAAGGAACCGCGAATAACAGTAGCGCGCATTTCCACCATTTGCTGTTGCGAACCAGCTCAATATACGCGTGCTTTGTGCCGCTATGCCGTCACGGATTCGCATAATCAGTTGTGGGGGCACTTCGTATGACACGGTAAAAGTGGCCTCTAGGGCGTTGCATAATGCAAGGATTCGGCTGATAAGGCGCAGAAATGCTGATGCCGGTCCCCGATGATTGGGAACCGGCATCATGCGCATGAGTTCGCTCGGCGTTTGGGCTTCACTCAGCCTTCTTGCGGCGCGGAACCTCTGTTGTGTACGTGTTGATTTGGCTGGCTTAGTAGCTCTTGTGCGCCTGCCAATGCGCGTACGCGCCGGAAATCGAGCCATAGCGGCCGTTGCAATAATTCACAAACCACTTGAACTGGGTCTGGTAGTTGGTCTGCCAGTCTGGACCTGCGGAAGCCATCTTGCTGCCCGGCAGCGCCTGCGGCAGGCCATAAGCACCTGAAGACGGGTTCGTGGCGGTGGGGCTCCAGCCGGATTCGTGGCTGATGATGAAGTTGGCGGCGGTGAAGTCGGCCTCGGAGTAGCCGTTGGAAATCAGGTAGTCATGCGCCCAGGACTGAATCTCGCCGGCCGGCGTGGTGGTGCCGAGGCTGGCGGCGCTGGGCGAAGACACGGTGGCGGTGCCCACCAGAATCACCTTATCGACCGGAGCCTTCTTGACCCAGGAGGTGAACACATTGGAGGAAACGACCTGATCACCGGAGCGGGTTACCAGAGACGTGGTCTCCAGCACGCCCTTCTCGCCTTCGGTCTCGACCTTCTCCTGGCCCCTGGGCAGGCTCGAGGTCTCCTTGCGCACTTCATTGAAGGCGATTTCGGTGTCGGTGGTCTCCACCGTGGTGTTGGCGCGGTTGATGGAAATGACTGTGGACTCGCTGACCTTGGAATCCAGGCTCGGAGTCACGCTGTCTTCCGGATCGAGGACGATATCGCCGGTTTCCAGCACATCCTTGACGGTGGTCATGTTGTCTTTTTCGCCGAGAACCACGCGAGACTTGCCATTGACCTTGACGGTCACGTAGGTGGTGCTCTTGAGCGCGCCACGGGAGGCCGAACGGGAAGCCGCACCATCAGTGGCGGAGAATGAGGTTGGGGTGATGGAAGGTGTAGCGGTGCTCGACTGATAGAAGTCGCGAGATATAACGCCTGCAGTGGCAATGAGACCCACTGCGGCCACGGCCGCCGCGATCTTCGCCCACTGGCCCCGAGACAGGGTCTTGACGAATGAGGTCCGCTCAGCGTGCTTCGACATTGCGCTCCTTGGTTGGGTACACACTGCTCTCCATCATAGGACGTTGAGTGGATGAATAAAAAAACCGTGGTGGGTGTTCGACCCACCACGGATGGCATATGTAGTAGTTAGCAGTGCAAGGAAGCCCTATATATGGGCTTTTCCGCGCTTCCGTTGCTGCAGTGTGATAAGGCTTACTGCTGCTCCTGCGCTGCCTGCTGTGCTTTGGCGGCGGCCAGATCTAGCGCCTTGGCCTGGGCGATGAGGTCGTCCAGATCGGAGGCCTGCAGCGCGCCGGCCTGCTGGAAGATGACCTCGCCCTGCTTGGCAATCATCAGCGTAGGCACAGCTTGAATGCCGGCAGCCTGAGCCAGATCCTGATTGGCATCGATGTCCACCTTGACGAAAGCGATGTTCGCATTCTCCGGCTCGTTGGACGCAGCTTCGAAAATCGGACCGAATGCTCGGCACGGACCGCACCAAGTGGCCCAGAAGTCAACGAACACGATTTCGTTGTCAGTAATGGTCTTCTCAAACTCAGCTGAAGTGATGGCGGTGGTGGCCATTGAAGTTCCTTCCTCAAACACAGTGCTTGATGCTGTGTACCAGTTTCCCAGCACCACCCAACATTTCGGCACAAGCTTGTGCCCCAAGCTGAATGGGTTGCGGGCGCATGGAGGCGATGAGGCGCTTTGTTGAGAATTCACAGACAATTTTTCGGTGAATTGTGCCCATGTTCATCAATGCGCGCGATAATGAGACCATGCCAGTCATGAATGATGAAGTGCCCGATGAGGGCGATTACGATGCCGGGCGTGGCCGCGGCGAATTCGACAACATCACGCCCGAGGACTTCATTCACGGGGGCGGTTCGGGCCATGGCAATCCTCCGGGGTGGCTTGGCCCGGCCGATATCAACCGGGCCCGCCACCAAATGCCCATCGCATACGTGGAGATAGTGCCGGTGCGTACCGATGAAATGGGGCGCATTGCCCAGGTCGGCTCGTTGCTGCGCGTTTCCGAAGACGGGTCCATTGAGCGCACGCTGATCACCGGCCGTGTGCTGTATCACGAGACGTTGCGCGAGGCGATTGCCCGTAATGTGGCCAAGGATTTGGGAGATATCGCGCTGCCGTTGCTGCCCACCTCACTGCAGCCGTTCACCGTGGCTGAATTCTTCCCCACGCCGGGGCTGGGCGAATACTATGATCCGCGCCAGCATGCGATCGCATTGTGTTACGTGGTGCCCATTGCCGGCGACTGCAAGCCGCAGGACGAGACCTTGGACGTGGAATGGGTGGACCTGAAGAGCGACATGATGGATACTTTCGTGGCGCAGATGGTCAACGGGCATGGCCACATCGTGCGGCAGGCGCTGGCTTGGGCCGGAATCTGAGTTTTCAAACTCCCGCTGGCGGGAGGTGGCGCGTAGCGCCGGAGGGTGGTCCGGGGAGGATTCCGTCTGAGACCACCCCCAGTCGGCTTTGCCGACAGCCCCCGCCAGCGGGGGCATGAATGTGAAGGAGTAATTCATGGCAATAGAACTGGCCAATCATATATATAGGGACGGCGATGGCGTGCCGGTGGTGCTGATGAACGCCTACCCGGTGGACCACCGCATGTGGGACGTCTGTGCAAAGGCGCTCGCCGACTTTGCCGATCTGGAGGATGTGCCGCCGTTCCCGATTTGGGCGCCGGATATGGCGGGCTCTGGTGAATCCCCGGTTCCCAGCGAGGCCGATTCCGGGCCGCGTATGGCCAATGGCGCATATAGCGAGGCTTTGGATCGACTGGCCGATGCCTACGTTGATCTGATTAAGGCCGCTGGCTACGAACAGGCGATTTGGGTGGGCCTGTCCATGGGCGGCTATGTGGCGATGGATATTCAACGCCGCCACCCCGAAGCCGTGGCTGGTCTGGCTTTGTGCGACACCATGGCCGCCTCTGACGGTGTGGGCGGCGAAGGCCGTCTGACTATGGCGAACGCTGCCGAGCAGACCAACTCCGTGGAGCCGGTCATGCATTTCGCACGCCCGGCCGAGGGCGATTCCACCGTGAAGTGTACGCCCGAATTCATCGAGACCATGACCGCTTGGATAGAGGAGCAGAATCCCGCCGGTCTGGCGTGGCGTCAGCGCATGACCTATGGCCGTCCCGATATGAGCGATGTGCCGGCCACCATCAGCGTGCCCACCGTGGTGGTATCCGGCGAGCAGGATCCATCCAGCAATCCGAGTGTGCTGAAGCCGTTGGCCGAGAAGATCGCCGGCGCAGAATTCGTGGACATTCCCGACTGCGGTCACTTCAGCGCCGTCGAACACCCGGACACCGTGGCCCGTGCCCTGCTCTCGCTCGTCAAGCGCGTGCAACAACACTGACTTCCTCCCGCTGGCGGGAGGTGGCGCGTAGCGCCGGGGGTGGTCTGGCGAGGATTCCGTCTGAGACCACCCCCAGTCGGCTTCGCCGACAGCCCCCGCCGGCGGGGGCAAAACTACATTCTGGAGATACGTATGACTGCTGACATTCACTTTTCGCCGTTGGCGCTGACCCGTGCGCTGCCGTTCCTGCCGCTTGCCCAAGGCGATATCGACTATCAGGTGGATCGGCGCGGCGAGCCCGACCTCATCAACACGTTGCTCGCGGACCCGGCCACCAAAGTGGTGCTGACCCGTGGTGGTCTGGTCGCCGTGCCGCGCGGCCAGGGAGATCTGGTGGATTATGAGAACGTGAAAATGCGGCTCGCCACGCTGCCGGGCGCATACGTTGGCGAAGAGTTGCACCGTTACCCGGAAGCAGTAGCCATGTTCCTCGGCTCATATGGCGGTGTGCGCGGCGAATGCGTGATTGCAGTGGACATATCCCGCGTGCCGGAAATCGGTGAAGGTGCTGTGCCCGGCGCACAGCCCAACGGCGTACTGGGTGTTCAGGATGCCGGCACTGTCGATGGCACGATGGGCTTGGCCAACGCCAACGGTAACGCTGCTGGCAAGCGTGCTGGCGAATCGGGCGGAGCCGCCGAATCCGCTGCTCCCTTTGGTGTGCCGGATTCAGTTGGGCAAGGTGCGGATGACGCATTTGACGAGTCGGTCAGCACCCCGGCATCCCACGCCGCGCCGAAGCCTACACTGCTGCAACAGGCCGTAACGCGGTTCGATTGGGTGGATTTGCGTGGATTTGCACCACACGCCAACGCGCGGGAGGCCGGTCAGGCCACCAGCGCGGTCACCCTGAGCATCTGGCATAGCCGTCAGCGGTTCTGCCCCACATGCGGTGCCCCCGTGTTGCCGGCGCTCGCCGGATGGGCGCAGCGTTGCTCCAACCAAGCGGACGGCAATCGTATTCTGTTCCCGCGCGTCGAGCCGGCGGTCATCACCGCCGTGGTGGATGGGCAGGATCGTCTGCTGCTGCAACACAATGCGGCGTGGAAAGACCCGAATCTGTATTCGGTGTCTGCCGGATTCGTGGAAGCGGGGGAGAACCTTGAGCATGCGTGCCGGCGTGAGGCCCGCGAAGAAACCGGCATTCAGCTGGGCGAGGTGCGGTACTTGGGTTCGCAGCCATGGCCATTCCCTGCCTCGTTGATGATGGCGTTCAAGGCACATGCGATTACCACGGATGTGCATGTGGACGGTTCGGAAACCGTGACCGCACGCTGGGTCACGCGCGACGAATACACCGCCGAGCTGATTGCCGGCCGAATGGTGGCACCAGGGCGCGCCACCATCGCACGGTACATGATTGAGGAGTGGCTTGGACGCGAGCTATAGGTTAGGCTGGTGTGTATGAGTGATGAAACCGAACAGCCGCTGAACCTCGATATTCCCGAGCATCTTGAGTACTCCGACGAACACGTATGGGTGGATCGTTCGGACGATCTTGCCATCATCGGCATCACCGAATACGCCGCCGACCAACTGGGTGAGCTCGTGTTTGTGGATCTGCCTGAGCCGGGCACCCGCGTGGAGGCCGGCGACGAAATCGTGGAGCTTGAATCCTCGAAGGCCGTCCAGCCGCTGATCAGCCCGGTGGCCGGTACCGTGAAATACGTGAATCGCGACGTGGCGGACGACCCGTCCGTGGTGAATGGCGATCCCTATGGCGAAGGTTGGATTCTCAAGGTTGAGCTCGACGATGATGAGCCCGAGCTGCTGACCGCCGAGGAATATGCCAAGATTATACGGTAGCCAAGTGTTCAGGAACTCATAACCTGAGTGGCCTATATTGGTGCATATGAGAAGCCCACGCGAGGATTTTGAAGCGGCCGCCCGACACCTGACGCCAGTACATAGCAGTAGTGCGCCATCGCCCGATGACATGCCTACGGTGCCGATTCCCGCGCGCAAGGCCGCCACCACTTTCGATACACCGTCCAGCCGTGAGCGGCTTGAGGTCAAGCCGGCGTTCACCCGTGTGATTCGCCGTACCCTCACCGGCACGTTCGGCATTTGGTCGCGTCTTTCCGCCCTGGCGGTGCGCCATCTCGGCTGGTATCCACGTGTGGAACCCTATGTGGGCTATGGCACCAGCGACTATTCACGATTGATTTGCCGTACGGTATACGCTCCCGAAAACGCGCGACCCGGCGAGGTAAGCAGAGGCATTCGTGGCATGCTGACCGTGCCCGCCCCACGCACCCATGTGCAGGCCAGCATTGATGACATGCCGTTGAACACCATACAAATTGGTGATTCTGAAGTGTATGACAAGGTCGATCGCACCCGTGACCTCAGTAGCGAATATGCGGTCTCTGATTCCGCGGGATATCTTGACCTCGTGGCTGAGCATCGCCTTGAACCCGGTATTCATCGCGTCTCGTACAGCGTGAAGCGCCGCAAGCCCGTTTCCGCCAACCTGTACACCATTCCGGCCAGTGCCAAAGTCGGCATCATTTCTGATGTGGACGACACCATCATGATCACGCAGGCGCCCGTGCTGTGGAAGGCCGCCTACAATCTGCTTTTCCTCAACCCGAAGAAGAAGGCTTCCGTGCCGGGCATGAGCGTGCTGTTCACGCGCATCGCCGATCTGTTTCCCGGTGCGCCGTTCTTCTACCTTTCGACCTCGCCATGGAATGTGGAAAGTTCGATTCGTAACTTCATCACCGATCATGGGTTTCCTGAAGGCCCACTGCTGTTACGCGATCTTGACCCGCGCCCGAAGACCTTCGTGCCTTCCGGCCCGCAGCACAAACTGGAGTTCGCCGAGCAGCTTATGGCTGATTTTCCGGACATGAAGTTCATCCTTGTTGGCGACGATGGGCAGAAGGATCCCACCACGTATGCCACCATCGCCCATCGATACCCAGGACGTGTGCTGGCCATCGCGATTCGTCAGCTCAGTCCCAAGGAATCATCCGGTTTGGCTTCCGTGGCGGGCCTGACTTCCACGCAACCGATGCCGGTCACCGACGTTCCGGTGTTCACCGGCACCACCGGATCGAATATCTTGAAGACCATGCTGCCGTATCTGAAAGAACACGTGGTGTGAGTCTCGCGTACAATCGCGTGGTATGACCGACGAGAAGACGAACGCCGAAGTACTGATGCCGCCTGTAGCCAAGCGCGAACCGAAGCGCCGTGAATTCCACGGTGATGTATTCGAGGACGATTACGAGTGGATGCGCAATAAGGAATCCGCCGAGGTACGCGACTATGTGGCCGCGGAAAACCGGTACTGCGAGCATCGCATGGCGCATTTGGCCGGTTTGCGCAACACGCTGTTTGAGGAGCTTAAATCACACGTGGAAGAGACCGATATGTCGGTGCCCACGCGCGTGAATGACTACTGGTATTTCACCCGTACGCAGCAGGGCAAGCAGTACGGCGTGCAGTGCCGTATACCCGTCCGTGGCGAGAACGATTGGGAGCCGCCGGTGGTGGACGCCAAGGGCGAGCCCGGATCCATGCCCGGCGAGCAGATTGTGTTCGACGTGAACCGCGAGTCCGAGGGGCATGATTTCTTCCGGCTCGGTGGCATGGATTTAAGCAAAGATGGCCGATGGCTGCTGTACGGCGTCGACGTCACCGGTGACGAACGCTATGACTTTCGTATTCGAGACTTGGAGTCCTTGACGGCCGCCGATGCTGACGGGGCGTTCCCCGACCTCGATATGCCGATGGCTGATGAATCTCTGTCTTTCCGCGATGCGGGCGCGGCCGAACCGGCTGAAGCGACAGCCGGTGACGAGGCCACGGAACGTCCTGCGGCGGCGGAACTACCCGAACACTTTGATGGTATCGGCAGCGCATGCTTCACCCCGGACGGTAAATGGGTGTTCTGGGTGGAAGTCGATGATTCCTGGCGTCCGTTTGCCGTATGGAGGCATCAGGTTGGTACGTCCGTTGACGATGACGTGTGCGTGTATCGTGAAGCGGACGAGCGTTTCTGGGTGGGCGTGGGCATCAGCTTCGATGAGCGCAACATCGTGATCGGCACCGGTTCCAAAACCACCACCGAAGTGCTGATGCTGCCTGTGGCCACGCCTGAAGGCGAGTTTCAGGCGTTCATTCCGCGCCAGACCGACGTGGAATACGATGTGAGCTTTGCCTGCTTTGAAGGTGCGGGTGAGCATGGCGAGGATGTGCCGCTTGCCGTGGTCTATCACAACGCCGTCAACCCGAATTTTGAGATTGATGTTATCGACATGCGCGACCATAAGCCGCCTTACCGGCTGGGTGAAGGCGTATGCGTGGCTGCCGGCTCGCCCTATGGCTGTGAGCATGGCGAATCAGATAAGCCGATCACTGAAGCCTACTTCAATCCCGCCAATCCGGCGATTCTGCAGGGCGCGCATGGTCTGGGCATTGAGGGCATCGCCCTGCACCGCCATTTTGTATCGCTGAGCTACCGTTCCGACGGGCAGCCGCATGTGGCATATATGACCAAAGACGCTGCATCCGCTGATTTCCTGGCCGGTCGGCCTTGGCGGTTCACGGAGCTGCTGCCCCCGCCACTCGAGGGCGATTGGGACATGGTTGCGGCTGATAGGGCAGACGTTACCGGAGACCACGGCGAAACCTTGTGGACCGGCGATGCCGAAAAGGCTGAATCATCTGCCAGCGCGAGCCCGGGAACAGGTAAATCCGCGACCTCCATGAAAGGTGACGGTATCAGCAAGCGCAGCGGCGACTGGTTTGGCGGTTTGTTCGGCTCGACCACCGACCACACCGAATCCTCTGATGGCGCCAGCGACGACCACCTGCCCGGCGAGACCCGGCGACTGTACACCATCGGCACCGGCGGCAATCCCTCGTATGACGCGCCGCGCATGCGCTACTCCTTTGCCAGCTACACGCGTCCCGGCGAGTTGCACGAAATCGATCCCGCCACCGGAAAAGACGTGCTGCTCAAGCGTGCCACTGTGCTGGGTGACTTCGACCCGCGTAATTATATGGAGCGCCGCGTGTGGATTACCGCGCGCGATGGTGAGCGGATTCCTGTTTCACTGGTCTGGCATCGTGATTGCCCTGCGCAGGATTCGCCGATGTTCATCACCGGATATGGCGCATATGAGATTTCCTCCGACCCTGGCTTCTCGGTGGCTCGGTTGAGCATGCTCGACCGTGGCGTGCTGTACGCAGTGCCGCATATTCGAGGTGGCGGTGAGATGGGCCGCGCTTGGTATGAGCAGGGGCGGCGGCTCAACAAGAAGCATTCCTTTGAGGATTTCGTGGATGCCACGCGCGCATTGCAGGACGCTCATTTGGCCGATGCCAGACGCACGGTGGCCAATGGCGGTTCGGCCGGTGGCCTGCTTATGGGTGCCATCGCCAACATGGCACCCGAGTGCTATGCCGGAGTTGAGGCCGATGTGCCGTTTGTGGACGCGCTGACTTCGATTCTCGACCCGGATTTGCCGCTGACCGTCACCGAATGGGATGAATGGGGTGATCCGCTGCACGACCCCGAGGTGTATCAGTACATGAAGTCCTACACGCCGTATGAGAATGTGCCGGTCGCTAGAGCGGAGGACGGTGATGGAGAAACCGTCGATGACAAGGTCTCTTCTGCCGGCGCCGCCACCGGCAAGGCCGTTTCCGCAGCGCAGTTCCCCAAGATTTTCATCACCACCTCGATGAACGACACCCGCGTGCTGTATGTCGAGCCGCTGAAATGGCTGGCCCGATTGCAGTCCGCAGGCGTGGACGCGGTGGCCAAGATTGAGGTTGAGGCCGGTCACGGTGGCATTTCCGGCCGTTACAAGCAGTGGCAGGAGGTCTCGTACGAGAACGCCTGGTGCATGGACGTGATGGGTCTCGCTCATTAGGTGTCATGTCCACTAGCTGAGCTGGTTCGGGCCATCAGGTGGCCACGCGACTAGGCTCCTTGAACTATGGCAAAGACATATAAAATTGCCGTCATCCCCGGCGACGGCATTGGCAAGGAAGTCACTCCGTGGGCCCAGAAAGCGCTTGAAAAAGCAGCTGAAGGTGTAGCTGACTTCGAGTATGAGAACTTCGACTTGGGCGCCGAGCGTTACCTGCGTGACGGTGCTATTCTGCCGGAGGACGAAGAGGAACGTATCAAGGCGAACGACGCCATTCTGCTCGGGGCCGTGGGCGATCCGCGCATCAAGGCCGGCATTCTGGAGCGCGGCCTGCTTTTGAAGCTTCGCTTCGACCTTGACCAGTACGTGAACCTGCGTCCGTCCAAACTGTACAAGGGCGTCACCTCGCCACTTGCCAACCCTGGCGACATCGACTTCGTGGTGGTGCGTGAAGGCACCGAGGGGCTGTACTGCGGTGCCGGTGGCGCTGTTCGTCGTGGCACTCCGCAGGAGGTGGCCACCGAGGTGTCCGTCAACACCGCCTATGGCGTGGAACGCGTGGTGCGTTACGCCTTCAAGCTGGCCATGAAGCGCAAGAAGCACGTCACTCTGGTGCACAAGAAGAACGTACTCGTCAACGCCGGCGATATGTGGCAGCGCATTGTAGACAAGGTCGGTGAGGAATATCCCGAGGTCACTCACGATTACCAGCATATCGACGCAGCCACCATCTTCCTGGTCTCCGACCCGAGCCGTTTTGATGTGATCCTCACGGACAACCTCTTCGGCGACATCCTCACTGATGAAGCCGGTTCCGTGGTGGGTGGCGTGGGCTACTCCGCCTCCGGCTGCATCAACGCCTCCGATGAATATCCGTCCATGTTCGAGCCGATTCACGGTTCCGCTCCGGATATCGCCGGTCAGAACAAGGCCAACCCGACTGCTGCGATTCTCTCTGCCGCCATGCTGCTCGAGCACCTCGGCTTCGATGATGCGGCCAAGAAGATCCACACCGCTGTGGAAGCGGACATCGAGGAGCTCGGCTCCACTGTGCGCTCCACCGACCAAGTCGGCAAGGACATTCTGGCCCGTATGTGATGTCTCTGGCTCCCCTCAAGGAGGAGAGCCAAGTACTCTTATACTGGTCGCATGCACATGCGACATGGGGAATGCAAAACGCCGGGCGGCAAACTGGTTGCCGTGAATGTGGCCGTCGACGAGGATGGCACAATCAAATCCTGCCATATCAGCGGTGATTTCTTTATCGAACCTGACGTGACCACCTCCACCCGCTTTGCGGGAGCCCCCGCCAGCGGGGGCGAGGCTTCGGAAGCATTGATTCATGACCTTGGGCAGGCTCTGGTTCGAGGCGGTTCGCTGCAATCCGTATTGGATACGCACTCTGATTGCCGGCTTATCGGCACAGACGCATCAGCCATCGAAACCGCATTCCTCCGAGCTATAAGCAGCGAGCTTACGCCCCCGCCGGCGGGGGCTCCCGCAAAGCGGGTGGGGGTGGCCGGCGCAGACACCACCGGAACTTCTGTATCCGTCGATACACAATATGGGCAGACCGACAAAACCGCCGAATATCAGTCCCGCTGGAACGAGCTCAAGCGTAACCTCACCGTCATTCGCGACCATCCACGCACCCCAGCCGAGCAGATGACCATCGATGAAACCTGGGCCCGCGAAGTCGCAGCGGGAACACGGCCTCCCACCATCCGATTCTGGGAATGGGCCGGTGCGGCCGTGGTCATCGGCAAATTCCAGTCAGCTCCGGACGAAGTGCATCTGGCCGTGGCCGAACAGCTTGGATTCAGCGTGGTGCGGCGCTGCACCGGCGGCGGCGCGATGTTCATCGAGCCCGGTAACACCATCACCTATTCCCTCTATGCACCACTTGATTTCGTGCATGGCATCAGCATTGAGGAATCATACCGGCTGTGCGATTGGTGGCTGGTCGAGGCCTTGCGTGGTCTTGGTCTTGACGTGCGATTCGCCGGGTTGAACGACATCGCCTCCCAATACGGCAAAATCGGGGGAGCGGCACAACGGAGATTCCCCGGAACCGGTAACGCCGGTGAGTCGGGCGCGGTGCTTCACCATGTGACGATGGCATACGACATCGATGCGGCCAAGATGGCCCGTGTGCTCAATACCAGCCAGGAGAAACTTTCGGATAAGGCAGTGCGATCCGCCGTTAAACGAGTGGACCCGATGAGAAGTCAGACCGGTCTCACCCGTGAGCAGATTATCGATGATTTACTCGCATGGTTCACCCCTGCTCAATTTCGCGGTGATGCCTCGTAGCGAGGGTCGCGGTGGCTCCGTGCGATAGATGGAACGTCGCTGTCGAATCCCGCGGGTCGCGTTACAATATGACGGATGACCGATGACGGCCACACAGATAAGGACGGTGCAATGAGCTTGGAAACGCCAAATGCTTTTGCTGATGAGGAGAACATCCTGCTGCATACGGCACTGTTCAAGCAGGTCTCGCCCAGCGAAGCCGAAGAACTGTTGCCGTATCTGAAGCACGCCGCATACGACAAAGGCGACTACATTTTCTCTGAGGGCGATACCGATCACCGTATGTATCTGTTGGAGCGCGGCCGGGTCAAGCTGGTTCGTACTTCTTCCGACGATCGTGTGCAGTTATTGTCCATCCATGCGCCCGGTGAAGTGCTGGGGGAGATTCCGGTATTCGATCCGAATGGTGGTCCCCGCACCGCGTCGGCTGTGGCCATGAGCCATGGCACGTGCGTGGTCTGGTTGGAACACGACACCCTGTTCTCCTGGCTGGACGAGCATCCGCGTGTGGCCATCGATATGCTGCAGGTGATGGCTAATCGTCAGCGCGATAACAATGAGCGCATCTCCGACCTGGTGTTTATGGATGTGCCGGCGCGTTTGGCCAAGACCCTGCTCAATCTTGGTTCCCGCTTCGGTGAGCCGGTGGAACAAGGCCTGAAAGTGCCGCATGACCTCACCCAGGAAGAGCTGGCCCAGCTGGTTGGATCCAGCCGTGAGACCGTGAACAAGGCGTTGATGGACTTCTCGAATCGTGGCTGGATTGCGCGTGATGGCCGATCGATTATCATCTTCCAGCCAGGCATGCTGATTCGGCGCTCGCGGCGCTAACGGCACGTTTCTTCGCGATTTGCTGCATATCCAGTTGCTATTCAGCAAACGTTATACGAGTGCGGTTCTTGTGATGATTGACCATTTTGCGGGGCCGAACACTCGGTTGGTAGGGCGGGCCATTTAGAATGGGGCCCATGCCCAAAAAGAAGTCCCTTACAGTTCGTCGTGTGCTCGTTCTGCTCTTGGCCTACATCATGCTTGCCGTATGCGGTGGTGTGGCGACCAGCGTGCTGCTTATCCCAGGCGTCATCGGTGCCAATAACGTAGCCAAGGCAGTGATTCCGTCACTGAAGGTCGAGAACGTGGACTTCGATGTGACTAGTCTCCCGCAGAAGTCGACGATGTATGCGAGCGATGGCACCACCGTCATTACGGATTTTTACAGCCAGAACCGTATCGTCGTGCCGCTGAAGAAGATTTCCAAGGTCATGCAGCAGGCCGTGGTGGCGCGTGAGGATCGCCGTTTCTGGACCCACGCCGGCGTGGACGTGCAGGGCGTGATGCGAGCGTTCGTCAACACCTATCTGTTGAAGGGCGATCAGCAGGGCGGTTCGTCGCTGACCCAGCAGTATGTCAAAAACGTGCTGCTTATGCAGGCCATTGAAGACAACGATTCGATTGCCCAATACCATGCCACGGAAGACACTGTGGCACGTAAGATTCGTGAGATGCTGATCTCGGTGCAGATGGAGAAGAAGTACACCAAGGCCGAGATTCTGCAGGGATATCTCAACATCGCCCAGTTTGGTAGCAACCTGTATGGTGTTGAGACCGCGGCCCAGCGGTACTTCAGCGTGTCCGCCGCCGACCTTAATGCAGTGCAGGCGGCTACGATCGCGGCCATCACCAAGAACCCGAACAAGTATGACCCGCTGATTGAGGCGAATCAGGAGGAGAGCCAGAAGCAGCGCAATCTTGTGCTGGATCTGATGGCACAGGAAGGGTACATCAGCGAGAAGGAATGCACGGAGGCCAAGAACACTCCGCTTAAGGACACGCTGAAAGTACAGGACGTCAATGTCGGTTGCCAGGATACCGGCGATTACGCCTTCTTCTGTGACTATGTGGTGCACCGTATCCAGAACTCCGAGGAGTTCGGCAAAACCGCTGCCGAACGTAGCAAGTTGCTGCAGGAAGGCGGTCTGAAGATCGTTACCACGCTGGATGTTGACGCCAACCGCATGCTTATGGACACCGCGCGTAACACTATTCCGCCGGACGATCCCAGCGGTATGGAAATCGCAATCGCCGCAGTGAAACCGGGCACTGGCGAGGTGCTGGGCTTTGGTCTCAACCGCCACTATGACGCCACGCCTGAGGCCGCGAACGACGCTACCAAAACGAGTCAGAACTATGCGGTCGATGCCATCGATGGCGGTGGCAGCGGCTGGACGATTGGTTCGTCCTGGAAGCCCATCAATCTGGTCGCATGGATGGAAGCGGGTCATTCCATCAACGACAACTTGCAAACCACCACTGCGTACTCCACTTCTGATTTCAGCTGCGGCAGCTACACCGGCAGTAGCGAACTTTGGAAGGTGCAGAACGCGTTCGGCACGACCGTGAACCCGGAAAGTCCGTTCCTCGGTCTGGTTCGCTCGCACAACACCACGCAGGCTTCCATGGGCACAATCATGAAGCTGTGCAAGGTGGCTGACACCGCCACGGAGCTCGGCTACCATGACGCTAGAACCGGTGAGACCATTGAAAAGACCTCTTCGTACACGCCGTCCATGATGGTCGGTTCAGTGAATGTTTCGCCGTTGACCATGGCCAGCATCTTCGCCGTGTATGCCGCAAACGGTGTGCAATGCAACCCGATCGCTATCACCAAGGTCACCGACGGTGACGGCAACGACCTGAAGGTGCCTTCCGCCAACTGCCATCAGGCGGTCGATCCGGAAATTATTCAGACACTTGCCTACACGTTGAACCAGGGTGTGACCAGGTCCGACGGTCAGGGCCATAACTTCCAGCTCAACAACGGGCGTAAGTCCTTCGGTAAGACCGGTACGAGCGAAGACCTCGCCGTATCCAGCGGATCGTTCATTCCCAACCAGATTGCCGCGTTTGCGTCGGTGGGTGATGCACAGGCTCCGTATTCCCATCGTATTGCCAACATCCGCATCAATGGTGTGTACAACAGCTACTGGGATGGTTCAACGATTGCAGCACCGGCATTGCGCAACTTCCTCAATGCCTACGCGGATGCGAAGCAATTGCCGATTGATAACGACTACGGTCAAGGCGTTGCGAAGTACATGACCAGCGGCACTACGTTCGGTATTGCCGGACGTTCGCATAGTACGAGACGGTCAACCACGACGAATAACGATAACAATAACAATGATTCGTCCACGAACAATGAGTCGAACAACTCACAGAACGATCAGTAACACATGACGTATTACCTACATATGTGATTGCTGGTTACGTAGTTGACGGGCGCGGGCCTTTTCGGGCCTGCGCCCGTCTTACAATAATGACGGATATTGTGCCGACTGCACCACCGGTATCGACCGGCATCGGAAAGGGGAGCGATGAGCGACGATGAGACGACGCACGGCAATTTTGATTTCCGAGGGTTCGACGTGCCCGAACTGGAGGCAGTGACGCTTGCCGCAGCGGCGGACGGCGGCAAATCTGCAGGCTCTGGGAAATCGGGTAAGTCCGGTAAATCAGGCAAATCCAGCAAACATAAGTCAGACCAAGACAAGAAAGGCACAACGGTGGCTAAAGAAGAGAAGAAGACCAAGAAGAACCGTCCGGGGCTGTTCACCCCGATGGAGCTGCGTGGCCTTACCGTGCGTAACCGCATCTGGTTGCCGCCGATGTGCACGTATTCCGCCTATGCGCGTGATGGCAAACCCACGCCGTTCCACTACCAGCATTACGTGTCTCGTGCCTTTGGTGGCTTTGGACTGATTATTGCCGAGGCGACTGCAGTGGCACCGGAAGGCCGTATCTCGCCGTGTGATCTGGGTCTGTGGGAAGACGGCCAGATTGACGCTTGGCGCTGGATTGTAGATGGTATTCGTGAGGCCGGAGCGGTGCCAGCCGTGCAGCTCAACCACGCTGGACGTAAGGCTTCCACCGGATGCTTTGCAGTGGGATATGAGAATCAGAGCGTGCCTGTTGAAGCGGGTGGATGGCCTACGGTGGCACCGTCCGAAATCGCTTTTGGTGGGTTGGATATGCCGCGTGCACTGTCCGTGGATGAGATTCATGGCATCGTCAGGGCCTTCGCCGCTGCGGCTGGCCGTGCGGTCGCCGCCGGGTTCCAGGCAATTGAGATTCATGCCGCTCACGGGTATTTGATTTCCCAGTTCCTTGATCCGCTGAGCAACGAGCGTGACGACGAATACGGCGGTGATCTGAACGGTCGTGCACGTTTTCTGCTGGAGATCGTGGACGCGGTGCGCGGAGTTGTTCCCGATACTTTGCCGGTGTTGGTGCGTATCTCCGCGACTGATTGGGCCGCGGGTGGCTGGGACCTGGATCAGACGATTCTGGTATCCAAGATGCTCAAAGAGCATGGCGTGGATCTGGTGGATGTGTCCACCGGCGGCATCGTGGCTGGCGTTTCGATTCCGGTCAAGCCGAACTACCAGGTGCCGTTTGCCGAGCAGGTGCGTGCCAAGGCCGACGTGCCGGTGACGGCGGTGGGTCTTATCACCAAGCCGAAGCAGGCGGAAAAGATTCTGATTCACGGCGAAGCTGATGCGGTGGAGATTGGCCGTGCTGCGCTGCGCGACCCGAATTGGCCATTGCATGCCGCCCACAAGCTTGGCGTGCCGGTTGCCGAGGCGCCTTACGCACCGCAATACGTGCGTGGCGCGTACTGAGTGTTGTGTACATAGGCTCCCACTGGCGGGAGCCGGCCGGCAAAGCCGGACTGAGGGTGGTTAACGTACATACGTCGACCACCCTCAGCCTCACTGTGTTCGGCAGCTCCCGCCAGCGGGAGCCGGGATATCTAGATTCGCAAACTACTTCACGTCCACGCCGACGGCGTCGGAAACATGCTCGAATCCATCACGGCGCAGCAGGTTGGCTAGGCCGCGCTTCAATACGGTGATTTGCTGCGGGCCACGGTACATCAGCGAGCTGATGAACATGACCAGGCTTGAACCGGAACGAATCTTCTCATAGGCCTGCTCGGGGGTGAAGACGCCTCCGATGCCGGCGATGGCGAACCGGTCGCCATAGTCCTTGTACACTTTGCGAATCAGCTCATTGCTGGCCTGCGTGCACGGGCCGCCGGACAGACCGCCTTCCCAGTCGCGCGGAATCTCAAGCCCGGTGCGGTCCTTCTGCAGATTGGCGATGGACAAGCCTTGCACATTGTGCTCGGCCAGCACATCGAGCAGTTCCTTGTACTCACCCCACGGCTTATTCAACGGCATCTTGACCAGCGTTGGCTGCGGGCGATCGATCTTGTCGAGTGCGGTGAACAGTCGGTCAAGTGCCTCCGATGTGGAGGTGAACGGTTCACCCACGTGTGTGTTCGGACAGGAGACATTGACCTCCACCATTGCGGTACGGCCGGCGGCACGGCGCATGGAGATGCAGTAATCCTCGATGCCTTCGTCCAAATCGCCGCACTGGTCGTCGTTGGTGCGGGCGATTGAGACGGACACCTGCATTTGGTTTGCCTGGGTCCATGCCTTCTCGGCGCGCTCGATGACCTTGTCCGAGCCGATGTTGGCGAGTCCCACATGCACCATCATCGAATCGTATTCGGGCAGACGATGGAACCAGGGCTTGGCGTTGCCCGGGCATGGGCGGGAGGTGGTGGAGCCGACCGTCTCAAAGCCGAAACCGGCGTTGTCAAGCAGCACGGGCATCTCGCAGTTCTTGTCGAGGCCGGCGGACAGGCCGAACGGGTTGGTGAAGTCGATTCCCATCACATTCGTCTCCAGAATGGGATCGGTGTAGTTGAGCATCATGCGCTCTGCAAACAGCAGTGGCGGCATGTGTTTGGCCACGGAGCAAAATTCGATCATCTGATCATGCGCTTCATCGGGGCGATGGTTGAACACGAAGTTCGGCTTGATGATGTGCTTATAGCCAAAAGTGAACAGGTCAGTGGTGGCTTTGTTGACGGCGTCGTGCCAAAAGCTTTCAGAAACGTAAGTCATATTGCCCATTGTCTCACGTTTCAGCAGATTGTGACCAGCATGGTGTTCCTATTCTTTAAGTTCGTCTTTCTTGGCTCCCCTCTCTGAGGGGAGCTGTCGCGCAGCGACTGAGGGGAGATTCGTGGAGGTGCTGCACGGTGGCTGAAGGAAGTTCGGAACATTACATGTTGACAGTCCTGAAAAATGTGCGTTTTTGCGCGGTTTTGCAGGAGTATAGGTTTGAATCGCCCGGAATTTTCGGGAAATTGTCCCCAAAACGCTCAAGCCGGTTTGGTTTGTGAGCTTTTGTGTGCGATAATGTTCGCATGATTTCGTCACAACGTCAGCATCTCATCTTGAGCAGGCTGCGCACGCGCGGTGCTGTGCGTATTACTGCGCTATCGAAGGAGCTGGGTGTGTCAGCGATGACCATCCGCCGCGATATCGCCGAGCTTGCCGACAAGGGTTTGTTGAAGCGCGTCCATGGCGGCGCGGTGACCACTAGTACCTTGCTGAGCGAGCCTCTGTTCTCCGTCAAGTCCCAGATGGACATCGGTCTGAAAGATGCCATTGCCCAGGAAGCTATCAAATACGTGGCTCCTGGCGACGTGATCGCCATCGGCGGCGGCACCACGGCCTATGTCTTTGCCCAGCATCTGCTCGAATCGCAGCGGTCCAGCGGCATCACCATTCTCACCAATTCGATTCCAGTGGCCGAGTTGGTGCAGGCCCTCGAATCCAAGGATGTGGAAGTGATTGTCACCGGCGGTGTAATCACCCGCTCAAACTCGCTTGTCGGGCCGATTGCGGACAAGGTCGTCGCCTCGCTGCGTGTCAACACTGTATTCCTCGGCACTCATTCAGTGTCGATTCCCCGCGGCTTCCTCATGCCGAACTCGCTTGAGGCCGCTACCGATATGGCGATGATGGACATCGCCGATCGCACAATAGTTTTGACCGATCACACCAAGTGGAGCTGCACGTCGCTGTCGCTGTTCGCGCGCTTCGACCAGGTGGACACGGTCATCACCGACGACGGTCTCGACCCTGACTCCGCCGCCAAAACCAAGGATTTGGTAAAGGAACTCGTGCTGGCCCACCAGAGCGAGACCATTGAGGAAAGTGAGTAACACCCATGGCTGATTTCGCCAACTACACCCCCGGAGAGTACGCGAAGAAGCATATCCGCATCACGCCGACGACGCTTGCCGACGGTCGTGACTTCTTCTATCTGGACGACGATCCCGGGTTCGTCTCCGGTGCCAAGACCCGCGAGCTCAAGGATCCGCGCCCGCTGGACTACCGTTTTGCCCCGCACCTGGACGCCGACGGCAACGAAGTGCCGTACGCCGCTCCGCAGATGCGCCGCGACCCGCTGACCGGTGACTGGATTCCGATGGCCACCGCGCGTATGAACCGCCCGATCACCGCTGGCCCCGGCGCCACCGCCAAGGGCAACCCGCTGGCCGCCCGCAAGCCCGGCGACCCGTATCAGGACGGCGAGGTGCCGGACACCGATTACAACGTCGTGGTGTTCGAGAACCGCTTCCCCTCCATGGTGCGCGTGCCTGGCGTTTCCGAGGACGTGACCTACGTTGACGGCAACCCGCTGTGGGAAAAGAAGCTGGCCGCCGGCCGCTGCGAAGTCATCTGCTTCGATCCGAACGAGAACGGCCTGCCGGCTGACCTGCCGGTGTCCCGCCTGCGTACCGTGGTCGAGGCATGGGCCTTCCGTACCGCTGAAATCTCCAAGATGGAGGGCATCGAGCAGATCTTCCCGTTCGAGAACCACGGTCAGGAGATCGGCGTCTCCCTTGCCCACCCGCATGGTCAGGTCTACTGCTACCCGTTCATCGCCCCGAAGATGGAGAAGGAACTCCAGCACACCGAGGCCTACCACGAGAAGACCGGTGGCAACCTGCTTAAGGACATCATGAATGCCGAGCTCGAGGCTGGCGAGCGCATTGTGATGCGTAACCACTCTTGGGTTGCTTACGTGCCGGCCGCCGCCCGCTGGCCTCTTGAGGTCCACGTGGCTCCGGTTCGCGACGTGCTCACCTTGGACGAGCTCAACGACGAAGAGCGTTGGGACCTTGCCTCCATGTACTCGCACCTCCTGAAGCGCGGCAACGCGTTCTTCGACAAGGGCGACGGCAAGGGCATGGACCTGCCGTACATCGCCGCATGGCACCAGGCCCCGATTCACGACGCTCGCCGTGAGAACTACCGCCTGAACCTGCAGTTCTTCTCCTTCCGTCGTGCTGCCAATAAGATCAAGTACCTCGCTGGCTCCGAATCCGGCATGGCCGCCTGGATCTCCGACACCACGCCGGAACTCATCGCCAAGCGCTTCCACGAGCTCGGCTCCATCGATATCGCCGACTGATAGAAAGAAAAACACCAATGTCTGCTGTTGAATTCATTGAGCCGCTGACCCATGAAGAGGGCGTCTCGCAAGCCACCAAGCTGTTTGTGGACACCTACGGCGCTGCGCCCGAGGGCGTGTGGGCTGCTCCGGGCCGTGTGAACCTGATCGGTGAGCACACCGATTACAACGCCGGCCTGTGCCTGCCGATCGCTCTGCCGCACCGCACTTTCATCGCCCTGAAGCCGCGCGAAGACACCAAGGTTCGCGTCGTCTCCGGCGTGGCTCCCGACAAGGTCGCTGAAGCTGATCTCGATGGCCTCAAGGCCCGTGGCGTGGACGGCTGGTCCGCCTACCCGACCGGTGTGGCTTGGGCGCTGCGTCAGGCTGGTTTCGACAAGGTCAAGGGCTTTGATGCCGCCTTCGTCTCCTGCGTGCCGCTGGGCTCCGGCCTGAGCTCCTCCGCCGCCATGACCTGCTCCACCGCTCTGGCTCTGGACGACGTGTACAGCCTTGGCTACGGCGATTCCGACGCCGGCCGTGTGACCCTCATCAACGCCGCCATCAAGTCCGAGAACGAGATGGCCGGCGCCTCCACCGGCGGTCTTGACCAGAACGCTTCCATGCGTTGCACCGAAGGCCACGCGCTGCTGCTTGACTGCCGTCCGGAGCTGACCCCGCTGGAGAACGTCTCCCAGCAGGAGTTCGACCTCGACAAGTACAACCTCGAGCTGCTTGTGGTCGATACCCAGGCTCCGCACCAGCTCAACGATGGCCAGTACGCTCAGCGTCGCGCTACCTGCGAGGAAGCCGCCAAGATTCTCGGTGTGGCCAACCTGCGCGTTACCGCCGACGGCATCTCCAAGGCCGATGACCAGTTCCAGGCCCTCAAGGAAACGCTTGACGCCCTGCCTGACGAGACCATGAAGAAGCGCGTGCGCCACGTCGTCACCGAAATCGAGCGCGTGCGTTCCTTCGTGCGTGCCTTCGCTCAGGGCGACATCGAGGCTGCGGGCCGTCTGTTCAACGCTTCCCACGATTCGCTGGCCGCCGACTACGAGGTCACCGTCCCCGAGCTGGACATCGCCGTAGACGTGGCCCGCAAGAACGGCGCCTACGGTGCGCGTATGACCGGCGGCGGCTTCGGCGGCTCCATCATCGCTCTGGTTGATAAGGGCCGTTCTCAGGAAGTCGCCCAGAAGATTGCCGACGAGTTCGAAAAGCAGGGCTTCCACGCTCCGCGCGCCCTTGCGGCTTATGCCGCTCCGAGCGCCAGCCGCGAGGCCTGAGCTACTTACTTTGGCTCCCGCTGGCGGGAGCTGTCGAACGTAGTGAGACTGAGGGTGGTTTGTCGTATACAGTGACCACCCTCAGTCAGCTTCGCTGACAGCTCCCGCCAGCGGGAGCCCCCTTCCTC
>CXSY01000024.1_pt1 | contig 22834 bp, 17 predicted proteins | sample 941051 | NCBI WGS metagenome assembly CXSY01 (sample SAMEA3493499, study PRJEB9703) | human gut metagenome | biome: ENVO:mammalia-associated habitat; material: ENVO:feces | place: Bangladesh | collected 2010-01-06
GGTATTCGCGCGAAGGCAGGCGTGATACGGGCCAACGCCGCCCGCTGCCCGATATCGGCGCAGTGCGGGATACCGGGCGTTCCCCGCTCCACCTACTACTGGATGATCGAGCATCCCGAGACGGAGCGTGCGGATCCAATCGCCGGCGACGTGCGCGCGGCCTGGTGCGACGGCCGCGAACGCTACGGCGCCAGGAAGATCAAGGCCGCCCCGGAAAGGAGGGGCGTCACCGCGTCCAGCAGACGCATCGGCAACATCATGCGCGAACACGAACAGGCCGCCGAAGAAGGAGCTCGCGTACCGGAACCACTGCACCACGATCGAGCAGCTGAGGCGCGACCTCAACGACTACGTGTGGCGGTCCGACAACCAGCGGCTCCACTCCACCCCCGGATACCGGAGCCCGAAGGAATTCACCGAACAAGGACTCGTCCTCTAAGAAACTGTCCAACACACCGTTGCCAATCCAGCCAATCCACATCGAGGAGTTCTCGAAACTCGGCGAGAAGATCGACCGCCGCCGCTTCGACATCCTGCGCACCATCCGGTCCGGACTATCCAACGCTCGCCTGGAGGCCGTCAACAACAAGATCAAGACCACCATCAAGATGGGCTACGGCTACAGGAACCTCGGCAACCTCATCGCCCTGGTCATGCTCAAATGCGGCGGCCTCAACCTCCAACTCCCCCGGACGCCAATAACCCGTAAGCCAGACCAGTGACCCACACCCACACAAACACCCGAAGAGCCATTTTTCAGCATTTCCATGTCCCATGCAGTCGACTACACCTTGGCTGTACCCTCATCAATAACTAATCGTTGTAGGGCCGCGATGGGCACAAGCGATTTGACTGCAGTGACACTGCTCTACATCGAGAGCTCCTTCTGGTATTTCCCGACCTCATTCAGTAAGGTGATCGGTATATGGCATTCGGCTCCCGGATGGGATGCGAGATAGTGCTGTTGTTCCTCGGAAGACTCCTCAAATCGAGTGAGCCGTTCGATGGTCACATCAGCAAGGTTTCGCTCACGAATGGCGGCTTCGAATACATCCCTCTGTTCTGAATCAGTCCAATAGAAACCGGCATGCTCTGAAATGGGTATTTTTTCATCGGCCGGAGTCTCCTGAATGAGCAGGGCATGCAATCTAGCCAGTGTTTGCAGTGAGACCTGCTGCGAATCGTAGGCGACGGCCACAGTCTCCACGGCGCCAGCTTCACCGGAAGCAATCTGCTCCCCTGTGGGTCGCGGGATTCTCGATTGTGCGAATCCCGCGACTGTGCTTGTCACACCTTGCACCCGGTCATAGTAGGTCTGGACGCCCCAATAGCATCCCCCTGCCAGATAGACGGTGGGCATATCATTTCTCCAAATCAGCATACATCGGATAGTTGTTATAGGTGAACGCAGCTTTCTTAATGTCCTTGGAACCAACTGCCGTGATGTTCTGATACCACAACGGAATCTGTGGCAAATCGTTCAGCAGAATCTCTTCGGCTTCCTGATACTTGGCGTTGGCATCATCGGTCGTGGGGGCCGCGGAACCTTCGGCGAGAATTTTGTCGACATTGTCATTGTGGTAGTCGTATTCGTTGTATCCGCCATCGGAGCTGAAGCGCAGCGTCAGATAGTTTTCGATGTTCGGATAGTCCGGGGCCCAACCCGACTGGTATGGAGTGGGCAGAGTCTTGTCGACGGCGGCGGTGCGCAGCTCCTTCTTTGTCGGATATGACTGCGGCTGCACATCGACACCCAGATTGTCCTGCAACTGATGCAAGACGGCTTCAATCCACTGCTTGTCACTGGAATCGGCGTTGTAGGCGATGCTCAATGTTCCATCCCACGGGGAGATGGCATCCGCCTTCTTCCAGAGTTCCTTCCCCTTCTGTGGATTGTATTCGAGGATGGTCTTGTTCTTCAGATTATCGGTGTATCCGGTGATGGAAGGCGCCGAATAATCAACTGCCTTGACACGGGTGCCATAGAAGAGCTTCTTGATGATCAGGTCTCGATTGATGGACAGGCTGATGGCCTGACGGCGAAGTATGCCTTCCTCCCCGCTGAAATGCTTCAGGCGTTCGGGAATGCTGATGCCCTGTGTCTGGGAACCGGCCGCGGTGAACACTTTCACATTCTTATTCTTCTGATAGGAAGAGTAGGAGGTGGCGGGAATCTGATCCAGAAGATCGAGGTTACCGGCCTGAACATCAGCGTATGCCGAGTCCAAGGTCGTATAGAACCGGAAGTCGATGCCACCGTTCTTCGCGGGGAAGTTGCCCTTGTAATCGTCGTTACGAATGACCTTCGCGCCCTGTCCATGCTTCCAGGAAACGAGCTTATAGGCACCGTTGCCAATCGGCTTCTCGCCATACGCTTTAGGATCCTTATAGAATGCTTCCGGAACTGGCAGGAAGCTGACGGAACCCAATTGGCTGGGCAGTGCGGAGTCCGGCGCGTTCAGATTGATCTGGAACGTGTGGTCATCCTTGACGACCAGTCCTGACAGCTGAGCGTCTGAGGGCGTGCCTTCCTTCTGCAGTTCGTCGTATCCCTTGACGATGGAGAAGTACGAGGAGTTCAGCTGGGCGTTGGTCACGTTCGCCGCATAGCTCCAGGCCTTGGTGAACGACTCCGACGTGACCGGCGTGCCATCCGTGAACTTCCAACCGTCCTTGATCTTCACTGTGAACTGGGTTGCGTCCGAATTCGGTGTGATGCTTTCGGCCACTTCATTCACTGGCTTGCCGGACGGGTCATAAGCGACCAGACCAGCGAGGATGGCGCTGAGTATGCGGTCTCCGCCGACTTCACCGGTGTTCATCGGCACCAAGGAAACCTGCGGTTCGGTGCCGTTTACGCTGATGACAGCGTTTGGACCCGTTGACGAATCGTTGGCGGATGATGCCGACTGGGTGCTGCCGCATGCCGAAAGCAGCAGGACTGGTGCCAGAATCGCGGCTATCTTCTTCCATCGAACCATGAATCTTCTCTCCTGTTAATGTTCACTTTTCGATAAGAAACATTATTACCTAATGGAACAGCCAGGAAGGCAGATTCGATATATCCAATTCTTATAGGAAGCTATCACTCCTTATGGAATGTTCGAATAAATTACTGACAAACAAAAAAGGGTGGCGGTTCCAACATCATCGGATATTGGAATCGCCACCCTTCGAGGAGATGATCCGTTAAATCATGAGTACACAATAAATAATGGTCATCTCATGGTTCTCCGTCACATGTTCAGCTGCGTGTCCCTCTTGAGCACGAAGTGCAGAATGAGGTAGTAGGCCAGGCCCACGGCCAGCCAGCTCAGACCCAGGGTCTTGGATGCGGGGTCGAGGGAGATCCACACGTAGGCGATAATCACGAAGCCGATGATCGGCAGGACGAGGTGGTTGAGCCAGTCCCCGGTCTTCTTCTTGATGAAGAAGTGCCAGATCACGGTCAGGTGAAGCACTGCGAACGAGGTCAGAGCGCCAAAGTTAACAAGCTTGCCGATTGCCTCGGTACCAAGCTGGTCAAAGATAAGCACCAGAATCAGGGAAACCACGCCGACGAACAGGACCGCGATGTACGGGGTCTTGGTCTTCGGATGCACAGCGCACAGGGCCTTAGGCAGCATGCGGTCGCGGCCCATGGCGAACAGGATACGGGTCAGAGCGGTCTGGGCCACCAGAGCGTTGAAGAAGCCCCAAGAGATGGCGGTTGCCAGTGCGGACATAACGTACAGTCCCTTGCCGCCTGCAACCTGGGACACCAGGTAGAAGGCATTATCCGGGTCATCGGCAAACACCTTGCCGTCAGGGCTAATCAGACCGGCCACGTAGGTTTGCAGCATGAACAGCACGCCGACCACGAGCAGGGAGACGACCATAGCGCAGCTCGGACCCTTCTGCGCATCCTCGGCTTCTTCGGACAGCGTCGAGATGCCGTCGAAGCCCAGGAAGGAGAGCACGCCCAGAGAGACGGCGCCCATGACCAAGCTGATGTTGAACGTGGACGGGTTGTAGAACGGCTGGAGAGTGAAGCCATGCGAGTCGGGGCTGAAGGCCACCCACCACACGCCGACCACGACGAATACAGCGAGCACAATCAGTTCAAGCACAAGCGCCACGATGTTGACGATCTTAGTGGCCTCGATGCCCAGGAAGTTCACGAACGTGTTAATCACGATGAAGATGACCGACCACGCCCATACCGGGATGCCCGGAACCATGCCGTTCATAGCTCCCGCAGCGACCACGTACAGCATGGTCGGGATGAGCAGGTAGTCCATAAGGATTGCCCATCCGGCCATGAAGCCGGCGCCCTTGGCCACGCCATGCGTCACATAGCCGTATACAGAACCTGCCATCGGGAATTCGCGAGACAGAACGCCATATGTAAGCGCAGTGAAGATCATGGCGACCATGCCGATGAGATAGACGAGTGCCGGCATGCCGCCGGAGCCGTCGAACACACCGCCATAGATGCCGAATGGGGCGATGGGGACCATGAAGATCAGTCCGTAGACGATCATGTCCTTCACGCTCAGGGCTCGTTTGAGCTCCTGCTTGTATCCCATGGATTCGAGCGCCTCGTCGCTGGCCGCGACTTCTGCACGCTCCTTGCTGTTTTGCTTTTCAGCCATTTTCCCCTCTTTGTTGTTCCCTCGTCAGGACAATAAACTCACAGTGCGAAACCGAGAGCATCGAGCACGTGCTTGGGCACGGTGAAGCGCACAGTGCGCAGCGGGTCGACCATCTGGCACACGCCCACGTTGGCCGCGATGCTGAACAGCTGCACTAGTTCGGCCGGTTCACGGCCTGTGCGGTCGGCAACCAGATCCACCAAGCGGTGCACGGCACCATCGGCGGCCTCATCCAGTGTGGGTGCCGAGTAGATGACGCCGAAGTTGCCCTCATCCTCGAACAACGGCGTATCGAACTTCAGATCCGGTTCGGCGGTCAGAGTCACCGTGGCATAGCCGTCAATCTCAGCTCCGGATACGCCGACTTCGCCGTCGCCCATGGCCGCGTGCATATCGCCCAATCCGAACAGCGCGCCGTCCACGTTGACTGGGAACCAGATGGTAGCGCCAGTGGTGATCTGGTTGTTGTCCATGTTGCCGCCATGAACGTCCGGGGTTCCGCAGCTGACGGGCTCACCGGCCGGGGCCACGCCAATCACACCGATCATCGGCTTGACCGGCAGGCGCAGCTTGTCATCCCATACGACCTCGTTCGTCTCATGGTCGATAGGCACGATGTGCATGGCCCAATCGTCAAGCTTGTCGCCGTAGACGCCTTCCTCTTTGCCGGTGCAGCAGATGCCCTGCTTGCCGACTTCCATGGCATCGATGTGAACCTTGAGCATGCCGCCCTTCTTGACGCCCTTGACGTAGATCGGGCCGGTTGCCGGATTCACGCGGTTCCAGTCAAGCCCATCAATGGTGTCCTCGTAGGACTGAATCTGGTTCGAGAAGCAGTCCTGCGCATGAATGCGCACGGTCTCGCCGGAATCCACGGTCAATACGGGTTCCGCATCTTTGGAGAAAGCGAACAGTACCTTCTCATCACTTAATTCGATCATCCGAACTCCTTTTTCGCAGGATGCGGTTAACCGCAATCCCACCGCTGATGCAACAGGTCATGTCATCCCACCACAGGCGGATAACGAGATGAGATATTCTCACGCAAGCCTCCGCCTAGCATGGCCAGTCAATGTTTATCAATGATAAGAACCGGCCATGGGAGGCAACGCTGGTTGTCCGAACACCGAACGATTAGAAATGTCAAATATGGAATTGAGCATGAATCAAATCGATTCATGCCCAACTAGTTGTCCCGTATATTAAAGGAAAGAACCGGATGTCGATGCACCAGACAAGGACTCACAGCCAGATAACGCCCGAGATTTTGCGCACTTTGGTTCGGGCTTGAGATAGGGGCATGGCCCCTATCTCAAGCCCTCAACCAATTTGCGCAAAAAATCAGACGTTATCCCCTGGTTGATCCGCTGTTGCGTATCCCCTGCACCCAACGCTGCAGCGTGGAGCGCGGGATGCCGTACTCCTCCCTGATCCGCGACGACAGCTTGCCGTTCTCGTACGACTGCACGGTTTGCCGCTTGGACTCCTCCTCGTAATGACGCGGAGGAGTCTGATCGGCCGTGATGATCAACTCCTTCGTTGCCCTGTCCCGCACGAGACCGTCCAATACATTGCAGCCAATCCATCGTTATGGCGATTCGTCTCCTTGGCTCTTATCCCCTGTCCCAGTGGTCACACGACCGGTGTCGTGTATCGACCCGACAGCCGTGATACGGCGTGAGGGCCCCGTGCCGCGCATGGTGTTGGTTCATGCGTGGCGCGGGGCCCTCTTGTCGGTTCGGCGGCGGTTGGGTCCGGTTTATTCCGGATCGGTTTCCATGGCGAACGCCTCCCATGGTCCGAGCGTTCCCGTGGTTTTCAGGTTTCCTACGGGATCGTCCGTGTTGGCGATGAGGATCGTGCCGTCGGGCATCGTTTCCAGTTCTCCGGCCGGTGCGGCCTGTGTAGGCGAGAGGTTGATGACGGTGAGGATGGTTCGCTCGTCGAGGGTTCTGGTGAAGGCGATGATCCGGTCGTTTCCGGTTTCCACGCGTCGGTAGTCGCCGGCGGCGACCACGGGGTCGGTGTGGCGCAGGGCGATGAGCCGTTTGTGGAACGAGTACACGGAGTCGGGGTCGTCGATCTCGTCGGCGGCGTTGATCTCCGTGTGGTTCGGGTTGACGGCGATCCAGGGTTCGACCGGGGCGTCAGGTATGGTGAAGCCGGCGTAGGTGGAGTCGTCCCATTGCATCGGGGTGCGCGCGTTGTCCCTGCCGTATCGGGCGAGGGATCGCATCATGGTCTCCGATGTCCGTATCCCGGTTTCCTCGACGCGTTGATGGTAGGCGTTGATGGATTCGAGGTCGCGGTACTGGTCGAGCGAGGTGAAGTGCGCGTTGGTCATGCCGAGCTCCTCGCCCTGGTAGACGTACGGGGTGCCGCGGTGCATGTGCAGCAGCAGCGCGAGCGCCTTGGCAGAGCGAATGCGGCCGGTCTTGCTGGTGTCGTCGCCCCAACGGGAGACGACACGCGGCTGGTCGTGGTTGTCGAGGAACAGGCTGGCCCAGCCGTGTCGGGCGATGGCGTCCTGCTGTTCGGCGAGCTTGGTTTCGAGATCGGCCGGCGTCCATGGTTTGTCGTCCCATTTCGATTCGGGGGTTTGGTCGACGCCCATGTGTTCGAACAGGAAGAGCATGTCGAGTTCGCCGTTGGCGGGGTCGGTGATGTGCTCGTTGCGTTCGGCGGTGATGCCGGGTGCCTCGCCGACGGTGAGGAAGCCGTCACGCCCGTCGAACACCTCGCGGCGCATCTCGGCGAGGAACTCGTCCTGACGCGGACCATCGGCACAGAACGGGTTCGGGCTGGAGTAGCCCTCCTCCCCCACCGGCAGGTCCTGGAGCTCGGAACCGTACTCGCCGGGCAGCCTGCCGTTTGCATCCGTGCGCTTGGAGATCAGGGTGATGACGTCCATACGGAAGCCGTCGATGCCGCGATCGAGCCACCAGTTCATCATGTCGTACACTGCACGGCGCACAGCCGGGTTCTCCCAGTTGAGATCAGGCTGCTTCTTCGAGAACTGGTGCAGGTAGTACTCGCCGCGCTCCGGGCTGTACTCCCATGCGGAGCCGCCGAAGTAGGAGCCCCACTGGTTCGGCTCGGCGCCTGGCGTGCCGGGCTCGTGGCCGGGGCGGGCGGGACGCCACCAGTACCAGTCGGCGTGCGGGTCGTCCTTGTCCTTCGACGCCTCGAACCACGCGTGCTCGTCGGAGGTGTGGTTGACGACGAGGTCCATCACGATCTTGAGTCCGCGCCTGTGCGCTTCGGCCAGCAGCTCGTCCATGTCGTCGAGCGTGCCGAACAGCGGGTCGATGTCCCGGTAGTCGGAGATGTCGTAGCCGTTGTCGTCTTGCGGGGACCTGTAGACCGGAGAGAGCCACAGCACATCCACGCCGAGGTCGGCGAGATAGTCGAGGCGGGAGGTGATGCCCTTCAGGTCGCCGAGACCATCGCCGTTCGTGTCCTGGAAGGAACGTGGGTAAATCTGGTACACCACCGCATTCGACCACCACGGGTTGGGCGTGGCTCCGTTCGTGCGAATGGCGTCGGGAATTATTGCGCGGTTGAAAGTAGTCATCGTTGGCTCCTTATTCATGTCTATATTGCCCGTTGCTCACAGTCTAAAAAAATGGTGAATTACATTCCCATTAGTGATCTGCATTGGTGTGCCGGAAAATAAATAGCGCCAGTTGGCAATGCACGGCCCGGTGCACGATTCGTGCGTTCCGGATTGCATAGCAGCGATTCGATAAACGGCCGATCCGGTTGATGTCCGGGCGAAAATAGCATGCCACACTGGGTCTCCGGTGACCGCTAGACGATTGTGCGTCATGCTTCCGTACCGTACAACGCAGAAACGGGTGAATTCCACACCTATGCGCACAAACACGTGCCACACAGCATGAGAACAGGCGTTTCTGCACCCATGTGGCACACGCACGTACCGCACAACACGAAAAATGGCCGAATCATGTTCATGCGGCAAATCCAGTCTTCCCAAAAACGTTGGAAATCCGCCATTTCTTGATTCCACTCCTCGGAAGGGGCAAATGGTGGTCTGCCGCATAACAACAAAAGCTCCAGTCTCCGGCTTGTGCGGCAGAAAAAACCGAGCGCTACATTACCTCGTGAGTATGCGGCCTATCGGCCGCCCGATTAAGGAAACAGTCCCACTGGGGCTGTTTCCTTAATCGGCTCATCTCGCTCGACGCTGTGAAGTAATGTAACATCGAGCACTGCATTACTTCACAGCGTCCTGCAATTACGGACTGGCCTGCGGCCAGACTCAATATTGCCTCGCGGGCTGCCGCCCGCTCGGAGCGGTCAACGGAAAGCCCACTGGGCTTTCCTTTACTTGACCGCTCCTCTCATCACTCCACCGACAACCCACTTTTGGGCGAAAATGTAGACGATGAGGATCGGGGCCATGGCCATCAGGTAGCTGGAGAATGCCATCGGGTAGTTGGTGGCGAACTGCGAGCTGAAGACGTACTGGGCGAGCGGGATGGTCTGGTTCGACTGGTCGGTCAGAATGATCAACGGCAGGAGGAAGTCGTTCCAGGCCCACAGCGCGGTCAGAATGGCGATGGTGGCGTTAATCGGGCTCATCAGCGGGAAGATGATGGTCCAGAAAATGCGCCACGTGGATGCGCCATCGATGCGGGCCGCCTCTTCCAGCGAGACCGGAATCGAACGGATGAAGCCCGTGGCGATGAACAGGTTCGTGCCCAAGCCGAGCACCGTGTACAGGATGATCAGGCCGACCTGGTTGTCCAGATGCAGGGAGCCCATCTGCTTCGCAATCGGCAGCATGACGACCGGGAACGGCACGAACATGGCGGCGATGAAGAAGTAGTACAGGAAGCGGAAGAAGCGCTTATCCATGTTGCGGGCCACGGCGTAGGCCACGAAGGTGTTGGTCAGCAGGGTGAGCACCACGGCGGCCACCGTGATAATCGCGGAGTTGAGCGCGGCCTTCGGGTAGTTGACCTTGGCGGAGGCGTCGGCGAAGTTATGCCACTGCCACGAGGTGGGCAGAGCGAAGGTGCCGGCTTCGGCCGGGGTCTTCAGCGCGGTGACGATGGTGAAGTAGAGCGGGATCAGAATGGTCAGGCTCAGCACTGCCACAGCGGCGGTCAGCCACCAGTTGATGCGGTGATCCCTGCGGAACTTGGCGGGCTTACCGGCTGTGGACGGAGCAACTGTTGCAGTAGTCATTTCTTATCCTCCCCTAAATCAGATTTGTTCCTGGCTGCGGGAAATGCGCAGCTGCACGAAGGCGATAATCGCCAGCACGATGAAGAAGAGCACGGCGTTCGCGGTCTGGTAGGCGTACTCGCCACCGGTCAGGCCACCCTTCCAAATGAGGTAGGTGACGGTTTCGGTGGCGGAGTTCGGGCCACCATCGGTCAAGGCGACGACCTGATCGAAGGTACCGAGCGCGTTCTTCATGGACAGCACGAGGTTGATGGTGAAGAACGGTCCGATCAGCGGGAAGGTGATCTTCCAGAACTTCTGCCAGGGATTGACGCCGTCGATGGCGGCGGCCTCGTAGATTTCGTCGTCGATGGTCTGCAGACCAGCGAGGTAGATGAGCACCGAGTAGGCGATGCCCTGCCAGACGGCGAGGAAAACGATCGGGATCCAGCTGAGCTGCTCATTGGTCAGCAGCGAGGTGGACAGCCACTTGATGCCGAGTGCCTTGCCAAGTTCGGGCAACGGGTTCATGAAGATGTACTTGAACACGTAGCCGATGACCAGCACGGAGAGGGTGTAGGGAATGAAGAAGATGGCACGGAAGCCGTTTTTGAAGGCGATCTTCGAGTTCAGCATCACCGATAGGAACAGGGCGATCACATTGATCAGCACTGTGATGAGAATGGCGATGAAGAATGTGAACAGGTAGGCGTGGCCCACACGGTTGTCTTGAAAGAGAGCGATGTAGTTCTTCAGGCCGATGAACTTGTAGTCGCCGTATCCCTGCGAATTGGTGAAGGAATACTTTACGCCGTCAAGAAATGGCAGGTAGAGGAAGAAAGCGAAGATGATGGCCGCCGGAACCGCCATCCAATAATAGGCGGGGTCCACTTTGCGGGTGGAGAAGGCGGAAACCTTCTTCTTGGCGGGTTTCTTGGCAGCGGACTTAGCGGCCGGAGCAGCGGTCTTAGTTGCAGTTGCGTGTGACATGATGTTCTCCTCTCCTACCGATCACTCGAAGGTCCTGGCTTGGACCTTGTCCCATTCGGTCTGCATCTGGTTCAGGAAGCGGTCGGTGTTGCCGGAGGTCACCATGGTCTGCAGGTAGCCGCCGATATTGATGGACGAAGGAATGTAGTGATCGCAGAAGTCGGCCACTCGGTTTTCCTCGAAGAACGGGCGCACGGTTTCCAGCGCCTCATTGCCGAAGTAGGTGTCCTTGAGCGGGGTGATGGCGGACTGCGCATCGGCGTAGGCGTCGAGCTGATCCTTCTGCATGAGGAATTCGACGAGTTTCATCGATTCTTCGGGGTACTTGGTGTTTGCGCCGATGGTCAGCATCACATCGTCGCCTGCGGTGAGGATCTGTTCGCTGGCGTCATCGGTGGCCGGCATCTGGGCGAAACCAAGTTCAATGTCCGGGTTGATGAGCAGGATCTGTGGAATGGCGTAGGTACCGAGCGGAATGATTGCGGCCTTGCCTTGGGCGAAGTTCTGCGTGCCCTGCTGGTAGGTGACGCCAGTATCGGCAGTGGAGTAGGTGAAGAGTTCGGATTCCTTCTCGACTGCGGTTCTCCACAGTTCCTGGAATGTGGTCTTGCCTTGCTTGAGCTCGGTGTACTTCGACTCGGGAACCAGCGTACCGGTCAGCGAGGCGAGCGGGGCCTGGGTGGTCCAGGCGTCGGCCACTGTGCCCTGCAACGGATTGATGCCGGCGTCCTTGAAGGTGTTGAGCATGTCGGTGAACTCGGCCCACGTGGTCGGTGGGTTCTCCGGGTCGAGACCTACCTTGCGGAACAGCGCCTTGTTGTAGATGTAACCGGAGGCGTTGCCGGCAAAGGGCAGACCATACAGGCGCTTCTTGGAGGAATCGGTGGTCTGCACCAGGTTTTTGGCGATCTGCACCATGCCGGGGTTGAGGGTGTCCACGATGGGCTCGTCGGTGAAGTCGTAGAAAACACCGGATGCGGCGAAGTTGCCGAAGCTGATGTCGCCGTTGAAGGTGATTACGTCCGGCACGCGGTTCTTGACGAAGCGGGTGCGTAGATCGGTCTGGGCGTTGGCAGAGTTGTTGATGTTGACCTTGATGGTCGGGTTCTGCTTTTCGAAGTCGGCGACCATGGATTTGAACTGGTCTGCAGCCTCGGACTTGAACTGGAAGAAATCCAGCGTAACGGTACCTGCGGTGCTCGATCCGCAGCCTGCCAGGCCGAAGCCGACGGCGATAGCGCACGCCACAGCAGCAGTGCGCACGGCCAGACGCTTCAGTCTAGGCGTTGAATGTGGGGAATCGGACAGCATATTGTTGACTCCTTTATCTCTTGCCTTCCGGCTTCAGCGCCGGCGGCTCTTCCACTTTCAAAAGTAACGATTTCGCCATTTCATTCCCAGCGCCAGCGAGCCCAATTGCGTAAGAAACAAAAAGCGCGGTATTTTGTGATTAACGCAATAAATAATGCAAGGGGGGGGGCTTAAGCATGTCTGACGCCAATGCGATTCCGCAATGGTTTTCCGGATCCGAGCATACGCATCGCGTGGCGGCAGCCATCGCCCAATATGGGCCGATTGCGCGCACCACATTGGCACAGATGCTGGGACTGAGCCAGGGTGCGCTCTCCCGCATTACCAGCGATTTGATTTATGCCGGAGTCATCGAAGAACTGCCGGCTGTGGCCGGAACTACAGGTAAGCTGCCTGAACGGTTTACTCCCAAGGAGAGCTCGGATCGTCGCGGCCGGCCGCAGACCGCATTGGTATTATGCTCGAACGCACGCACCTTCGTAGGCGTCAAAGTGCACGGCACATCCATTGTGTCGGCCGCCGTGAACACGCATGGCGAGGTGGTTTCCGGCCGGCATGAGATACCAATTGGTGCTGATCAGTCGGCAGAATATGTGACATCGTCGATAGCCACGCTGGTTCGTGAATGCTCTGATGATGTCGCCGCCACCGGCCTGCCCGCTCCCACTGCCGTGGGCGTAGCGGTCGGAGGTCACGTGATCGATGATTCCATCGTCACGTTCGCCCCATTCCTGCACTGGGAGGGCACCACAGATTTAGGCGCAATGGTGTACGAGGCCACCGGATTGCCATGCGGCGTATTCAACGATATCGATTCGCTGCTGGTGGATGCCTCCTGGTTCGGGCCGGGAGTGGGCGTGGATACGTTCGCCGTAGTGACCATCGGCGTGGGCGTGGGCTATTCGCTGGCTGTGCATGGTGAACCGGTCAGTTACCCGGACAAGAGTTTTGGCCTAGTGGGGCATGTGCTCATCGACCCGGAGGGCCCGCGCTGCCCCAGTGGGCATATCGGGTGTTCGCAATGCCTGACTGACGATTCGATTGCGGAACAGTATTCGGCGATCATCGGCCGCGCAGTGACCTTCGATGATTTTGCGCACGATGCCAGAGCCCATGTGCCGCAAGCCTCCCAGCTAGTGCACCGCACTTGCTTCCGATTGGGATCGCTGGTGGCCACCGTGGCGAACATCGCTATGCCGGGGCATGTAATGATCGCCGGCGAATCGGCATTTTTGGCGAAGCTTGGTACCGATTCGCTGCGTGACGGCATCCGCTTCTATCGGCATAGCCAAACTCAACCGGTGAAGTTCACGATTATGGATCACGACTGGCAGCTCTGGGCCAAAGCCGCTGCCAGCCGTGTAATCGTGAAGCATATTGGGTAGGTCACTCCGCCACAGCTTTGAACAGTACTGCCTGCTGAGGGTGGAGGGACGGGGGACGGATGCCGTAGCGCTGCAGGGCTTCGCCGGTCAGGACTACGCCTTCTTCGTTCCACCAACCGAGGGTGCTTTGACCATTGGTCAGACCTTCGAGGTCCAGGCTTGGGTCGAGCGGGCTAATGCGATACTTGCGCTTGGGGTCAAGGCCAGGCAGATGCACGGGAGCGGCAGGATAGGTCTGGCTCGTGGTCAGCTGGGTGAAGCGGTAGATGGCAGCATTGCGGTTCGGCATCACCATGCCATCGAGGCGCACGGCCGGATCGCTGGAGTCGGCGTGCACGCAGGTATCGATGGCGAACCAATCACGATGCTTCTTGAACTCGGCCACCCACACTGCCAGCTTGGCAAGTGCATCGTCCGGCTCCTTGAGCAGGTTCCATTCGATGCCCATGTGCCCGAAGAATGCCATCGCCATGCGCAATTCCTGACTGGTCTCACGACGAGTGGAGTGCGCGGGGCTGGCACCCACATGCTCGCCCATCATGGCAGGCGGCACAAGCAGTGATGTGTAACGCTGGATGTCCGCGCGTTCGACCGGATCCACGCAATCGGACACCCAGATACGGTCGGCGTATTCGAGGATACCGAGATCCACACGGCCGCCACCGGAAGAGCAGCTTTCGATTTCGAGACCCGGGTGAGCGGTCTTGAGGCCCTTGAAAATCTCATAGACGGCAATAGTTTGCGCATGCACGGCCGGACGGCCGGAGCGGCGAGAACCGGGCTCAGTGACCAGCTTGTTGTGATCCCATTTGATGTAGTCGATGCCGAGCTCGCCGACGAGCTGATCCATGCAGCTGTAAATGTAATCGAAAGCTTCCGGATTGGTCAGGTCGAGCACTTGCTGAGTGCGGCCCTGCAGCGGCAGACGGCCGGCAGTGGGCGAAAGAATCCAATCAGGGTGGTTGCGGGCCACGTCGGAATCGGGGTTGACCATTTCCGGCTCGAACCACAGGCCGAACTCCATCCCCTTGGCATGCACATAATCGGCGAGCGCCTTGAGGGACTTCGGGCCATCGGGCCATACGTCCTGAGAAATCTGCCAGTCGCCAAGGCCGGAGGTGTCGTCGCGGCGAGAACCGAACCAACCGTCATCCACCACGAATCGTTCCACACCAGAAGCGGCTGCCTTGTCGGCGAGCGCCTTGAGCGTATCGAAGTTGTGGTCGAAGTACACGGCTTCCCACGTGTTGAGGATTACCGGACGGCCGTGCGAGAACAAGCGCGGGTGTAAAGAACGCACATAGGAGTGGAAGCGTGCGGCAATCTCGTTCAGACCATCGCCGAAGGAGCCGAACAGCCATGGGGTTTCGTAAGAGCTCTGGCCTTCGCCGGCTGCATCATCAAGCGTTACTTCGCCGCCAAACAGCAGCTCGCCGCCGCCAATCACACCCTGCGTGTACGGCAGTCGCTCGGCGGACAGCACGGAGTTGCCGCTCCAGCCCACGTGCACCGAGTAGGCCTCGCCATGCTCGAAGCCGAAGCCGGGAACGCCGGCGGTAAGCAGCAGGGAGGCGTCGAAATCAGGGCGACCCGCGAGCTGCGGCTTCTCAAAACGTCCGATGGTGAGCGGCTGACGCTGCGGGCTGCGTTCGCGAAGATGGTGGCCGGTGGTGGTCAGGATTTCGGATGCGGATTCGGGCAGGGGGAAGCCGAGCTCGATCTTGCCGATTTCCAGCGGGGCCTCGGCACCGGCTTCTGCTCCGAACAGGTTGGTCACGATGGCCTTCTGACGGGCCAAACCACCGGGCAGAAGTTCGAGATGCCATTCGAGTTCCACGCCTTGCTCTTCGTCGCGCGCAGTGATTGCCACGCCGGGCACATTGGCCGGGCCAGTGGTACGGGCACGTCCAGCCACATCGGTGTAGCTGTCGCCGGACACAGCATCGAGGCTAGCAGCCACCACACCATCGAATTTCATACCGGTCACGGTGAACTTGGGGAAGAGTTCGATGCCGTCGCGGCGCAGCACCACACGCTGCTCACCAATCCAGCTTTCGGCCTGTGTCGGCAGGATGGACGGCCAGGCGGTGTCATCGAGTGCACCGGAAACGCGCTGCGGCTTGAGTGCATCATACGCAGCGAGCAAGGTCTCAGGATTGCTCAGCGGGCGACCCCAATGAATGATACGCGGCAGGTCATCGCCGGCAGCGACCAGACCGATTGCCACGTTGGCATCGGGCTGTGCAAGATAGATGGCGGTGAGCGCGGTTCCGTCAGCGGCGGTACCGGTGAAGGTGGCGGTGTTCTGGGCCATAGTGTCTCCTTCGACGTATACGGAATGCATTGAACTACTGATTGTGATGGTAGAAGAAATGGAATATGTTGCCTTGGTGCCGCGTGTTGGATGGATGAAGTAAGTATTTGAGCGATTTACCGCCGATGAGCGAAGAACGCGCTGAGGAGAGTCTGGCAATCGGCTTCTGCCACGCCGCCATGCACTTCAGGGGCGTGACCAATATGGGGATCGCGCGGGATATCCCAGATTGACCCGCAAGCACCGAGCTTGGAGTCCCACGCGCCAAACACGATGGTGCCGATATGGGTTTGGATGCATGCGCCGGCGCACATCGGGCAAGGCTCAAGCGTAACAGCCAGTGTGCAATCGGAGAGATTCCACGAGCCTAATGCGCGGGCGGCCTCATGCATGGCAATGATTTCGGCATGTGCCAATGGATCGCCATCGGCCTCGCGTGTGTTGTATCCTCGCCCGATGATTTGGCCGTCGGTGTCCACCACCACTGCGCCAACCGGCACATCGCCGGCTGCCGCGGCCCTTTTGGCGAGCTCCAGCGCGCCGTGCATCATCTCGTCATATCCCATATGCCCCATATGAACGAGTGTATGCCGCGTGGCTTGCGGCCACCAACGACTTTCAGCAGATATGTCCCATCTGGACGAGTGCATGGCCTGCCCCGTGGGACAAGATGTGAATTTGGCCGGTTTTCGCATTATGTCCCACGCTCCTCTCAATCGGCGAAAAGCATCATCCTTAAAAAATGGCGACATTCCAACGTTTCATGTTTTGGGCTTGCGGGACATAAAGAATGTCAATCGATTGATGTTGCTAATGGGACACGGTCAAGTGGGACAACACGAAAAAATCGCCAGTTTCCGCATCGTGTCCCACGCAAAACGACATGAACCCAACCGCATGCCACACGCGAGATGATACGAACTCAGCCACACTCGGCCTGAAGCTTAATGTGTTCCTAACGATGCTCATATACTTTGAGTGATATAAGAAAGGGAGACACTCATGGCTGTATTCGAGCTCATCCTGTGCATTATCGCAGCAGTGGTAGTGAGTTCGTTCGTCAGTCGTTTCGTACCTCGTGTATCCACGCCGCTGGTGCAGATCGTGCTGGGCGTGCTGGTCACCTACTTGCCGTTCTTCCCGGATGCCAAGCTCGATCCAGAATTGTTCATGGTGCTGTTCATCGCGCCCTTGCTGTATCTCGAAGCGCATGAAATCGACAAATCCGCCCTGCTGAAAACGTTGGATTTGAGCCTATCCCTGGCGATTGGTCTGGCTATCGTGACGATGACCGCAGTGGGATTCACGCTGCATGCCGTATGGCCTTCGATTACCTTGGCTTCCGCTCTGGCCCTAGGCGCGGCGCTCGGCCCGACCGATGCAGTGGCCGTGAGTTCCTTAGGCAAAGAGGCTTCACTGTCCCAACGTCAGCGCAGCGTACTCAAAGGCGAATCCCTATTCAATGACGCTTCCGGCATCGTCGGCTTCCAGTTTGCACTTGCTGCAGCATTCACCGGAGACTTTGCCGTGGGCCAAGCCGCCGGTGAATTCGTGATCTCGTTCTTTGGCGGCACGCTGTTCGGTCTGCTGGTGGCCGGATGCGCCAACTGGGTGTTCGAGACCGTACGCTCCCTCGGTTGGGAGACCACCACCACCCGTATTTTGATGGAACTCTTCCTGCCATTCCTGCTGTATCTAGGTGCGGAGGAATGCAATGTATCCGGCATTCTGGCAGTGGTGGCAGCCGGTCTGTTCATCCGTTTCGACCGTACCGGAGTGGGCCCGAACGTGGCCCGCACGAATATCGTGTCTTCCTCCGTGTGGGGAGTGTTGAGCTTTTCCCTCAACGGCGCCGTGTTCATCCTGCTAGGCATGCAGCTGCCGCGAGCCATGCAGGCCAGCTGGTCCGACCCATATATCAGCAACACCGTGCTCATCGGCATTATTCTGCTCGTCACTTTGGTGGTGATTGTGCTGCGCTTCCTCTGGATCACCGCCATGCTGCGCATCGCCCGCGACATGAACACCGGCATGCGACGCAAAATGACCCCTGAGCGCTGGAGGTCGGCCGCCGTGATGACGTTCGGCGGACCCAAGGGCACCATCACGCTGTCGTTGATGTTTACTATCCCGTATTACATTGCGGGCGGCGCGGCATTCCCCATGCGCGACGAACTCATTTTCATCGCCTCCGGCGTGATTATCGTGACATTGCTGCTAGCCAACTTCCTACTACCGCTGCTAGCTCCGAACCGCAACCGCGATCCCGGCGCGGAGATGATACCGGTCACCATTGAGGTGCTCCGCTCCACCGTGGAAGAACTGACTGGCCGTATCACGCCTGAGAACCGACGTGCAGTGCTTATGGTTATCGACCAGTACACTAAGCGCATTGGCCGCTTGCAGCAGCACATCGGCGAAGCCGACCCGCAGGGGTTGGAGAAGCTGCAAATCGAAGCGCTGCACTGGGAGAAGGAATTCGTGCGCGACCGCCTTACCGAAACCAAGGCGCATCCGGCGGCGGATTCAGCCACGCAGGAGCTGAATGTGGAAGCTTGCGAGCGCATGCTTGACCAGATCATGAATACGTTGCGCCACACCTCCACCGATCCGACTTCCGGTCATGCGGTATCGCAGATTCGTGGACGTGCACGCATGTTGCAGCGCCAAGTGAGCAACTACGCCAAGCGCACCGTCTCGAAGATTCGCCATACCACGCCGCTGGTGAGCGAGGATCAGATTTTTGCCCGCACACGCGAATTGCAGGTTGAAGCGATTCATCATGTGATTGACCGGCTGATGGACGAGATGGGCAACGACACCTACAACACCGAGCATTGTTCAGCGCTGCTTTTGGATTACCGTCGCGCTGAGGGCTCACTGCAGGCACGGCCAAATATGAGCGGCACCACTGAGGCAATCACGCAGGTCGAAGAGGTGAAGCGCGAGAGCTACGGTATTGAGCTCAGTGTGATTCAGGACATGCTTGAGGCCGGCGACATCAACCGTGCACAAGCACGTTCGCTCAGGCGCAATATATACGTCATGCAGGTTGACGCCGATTCCGGCATCTAAATTTCTTGGCTCTCCCCTCTCTGAGGGGAGAGCCAAGGATGCTACTTTCTCGTGATTTTGAGGGCGACCCAGACACTGCGGATGAGGAGCACTGTTAGGTATGTGGCGAACAGGATTTCGCCAGTGCGTGGGGTCATCGCCTCGGCAATCCACGTGCCCAGTGGCGCAGTCAATGCGGCTACGATGCCGATAATCAATCCGACCTTGGCATGCACCATGCGCCGGCGAACATTGGCCACCGTAGTGGTGACGGCGTTCGGGAACATGGCCAACAATGAAGTGCCGCGAGCAATCAGATCCGAAGCATCAAACAGAATCGATAACGATGGCACAAGAATGGCACCACCGCCCACACCAAGCAGGCCGGCCAGAATGCCAGCGATTACGCCGAATACCACCATCAACAGGCCGGTAACGAGGTTCAACTCAATCGAGGAATCACGCGAAGGCACGAATATGAGCTGGCTGAGAATGACGAATGCCATGAACACCACGAATGCCCAACGCAGCACGACTTCCGACAATCGGGACAGTAGTAGTGAGCCAATCTGGCCGCCGACAAACATACCGATGAACACCAGCAACGCGGCAATCCAATCGACATTGCCGTTGACCGCGTAAGACAGCACGCCAGATACTGACGTAGGGATAATCGCCAGCATTGAAGTGGCGGCCGCATGACGCTGGGTCAGGCCAAGCCATACCAGTGCAGGTACAATGATGGTACCGCCGCCGATGCCGAACAGTCCAGACAACAAACCAACAAGCACGCCCACTACTACCATCACCGCAATGCCGCGCGGGGATTCGTCCACATGGTTTTCTTCAGCACTCACTTCGCTCATGGGACTTTAGTCTATGACCGGAGTGTGTGCGGGTCTCCGTTGCGTCTGATTACTGTACATGGTGCGGCCGCATCGCTTCATCACCACCCAGTGCCATGAATCAGGCAAGTATTACAGCACGCCAGACGTGATGTCGTTATCCAGCAACCACTGACGCAAATCGGCGAATTCCTCAAGACTCACATTATGGTCGAGGCCGCGATAGCTCTTGGTTTTGAGCCACGTATGCTCCTCAAGCCAAGCGGCAGTAGCGAATAATTCGTACTTGGGAATCACGCCATCGTTTTTGCCGTAGGTGTAGAACACGGGAATATCGTAATTGGCCAAGCGATCGTCGGCGGGAGCGGTGCCGGGTACTTGACCGGGCGCGTTGAAACCAGACAACGATACGACAGCACGATAGCGTTCGGGATTGATGCGCAGTAGATGCACGGCGACGAGACCACCTTGCGAGAAGCCGAGCGGTACTACATCACGGTCAGCGGGAATGTTGGCAGCCACCCACCGATCGACGGCAGTGGCGGCTGCATACGCGTCATAATCAAGATCATCGCCGACCGGCAGAGCGTCATGGAGCCACGCGTAGTTGCCGGGCATTTCACTGTGTTCGGGAGCCTTGGCAAGTGCCAGTGGGCCGCGCAACGCTACAAAATCGTTGTAGGGGGCGATGAGGCGCATGATGCCCGCCATGTCTTCTTCGCTGGAGCCCCAGCCATGCAAGCATAGGAATAACGGATGAGTGGGGTGCTGGTCGAAGCCGCCGCGCGAGGTCACGCTGTATTCCACTGAAAGCGGCTCGCCAAAACGCCCAGGCACGGCAGTGGATTCACGGCCGATTAAGGGCTGACTTGCATTCGCTTCGTTGCTCATACCACCACAATATACGGCGTTCGACTGTTGTGAAGTGCTCAACTGGCATGATTTCGGTCACACTGCGGCATTGCCACCGTCCGTGCCATCTTTGGCTGCGGCGATGGTTTCGAGGGTGCCACCCCACTGCTGCTGAAGCGCGGTCATATTGTCGGCCTCGCCGAACACCATCCAGCGCTTGCCATTCAGCAAACGCCAGTCGCCTTGCGTCTTCTCGTTGTCGGCATGCTGGCCCAACAATTCAGTGATTTCGCTTTTGATTGGCGCCCGGCTCATCGCAGCCGAGGCCTCGGAGTCAAAGGATACGAACGCAACACGCGGATCAGCACACATCTGCACGGTGGTGATGCCAGGCAGACCGCCCGCATCCAATCCTTGCCACCCGTCCTTGCACGCGCCGCCAACCGCCCGTTCAATACCTTGCTCCATTTGTGCGGTATTGTCTACCGGCGCTTTGTCATTGACGGTGGGATGAATCAAACCCTGTGGGAACAGTACGCCCACGGCCACACCCACCACCAAACAAGCCGTGGCCAGAACCAATGTGACGATGCCGCCTGCGCCCACTCCCCCATGCGTGGAGTGACGCGGCATCGTGACACGCGACGAAATCACCAGAATCAGGGTAAGTCCGATCAGCACAGCCGCAGTACCCGCGATATACCGACCTCGCACATTCACCAAAAAGCCGATGGATTCGGGCGCAATCTCATGGGCCGCCGATAAGACAGCCACCACTACGGCCAGCAATCCGGTAATTAATGCGATACGCCGCAACAACTTGGATGCAGGGCTATCGACTTTCAGCTTGATCGCACGCCGACCAGAGCCACGCCCCCGAGAATACTGCTGTTCGCGGCGAGCGCGGCGCGAACCGTTGTACTGTCCGTCGTCAAAGAAATCGTAATCCTCGTTATTACTTGCCATCTGGACCGCCCTCCCTGCCGATAGCCCCAGTGTACCGCCCCCACCGCGTGAGTGGTCGTCATTCCGCAGGATGAATCGACTAAGCAAAAAAGAACCCCGGCGGAGTTGCCGCCGGGGAGAGAAAGGAGAGAGAAGAAGAAAGGGGTTCAATTGTCGGGAACTGCTGCGGCTCCTGATCAGCTCTTCGCTGACATTTCTTATATAACCACTCGATTCTGTGTCTATCTCTGAGGTTCTCTGAGAATAACCTGAAAATTTTGCGCTTGGGCGCTGCCGGCTACTGTATCGGCTCTAATACTGTTTCCGCACGGGGCGCTAGACTGGGGAGCAGTATTTGTTATGCCGCAAGGAGTTTTCATGCTGCTGTCCGACCGCGATATTCTCGCCGCTCAGTCCGCTGGTCACATCTCTCTGGATCCGTGGACACCGGAGATGGTGCAGCCCGCCTCCATCGACGTACGGCTGGATCGCTATTTCCGCCTGTTCAATAATCACGCATACACCTATGTGGATCCCGCCGAAAATCAGGGAGCGCTCACCGAACAGTTTGAGGTGGCCCCTGACGAACCGTGGATTCTGCACCCCGGTGAGTTTGCGCTGGGCTCCACGTGGGAGTACGTCAAGCTCGATCCGACTGTTGCCGCACGCCTTGAGGGCAAGAGCTCACTGGGCCGTTTGGGTATTCTGACCCACTCGACCGCCGGCTTTATTGATCCTGGCTTCGAGGGGCATATTACGCTTGAGCTGTCCAATGTATCGACGTTGCCGGTCAAGTTGTGGCCCGGCATGAAGATTGGCCAGATGTGCTTCTTCCAGCTGAGCTCGCCTGCCGAGCACCCGTATGGCTCTCAAGGCACCGGCTCCCATTACCAGGGCCAGCGTGGACCTACCCCAAGCCGCTCCTACGAGAATTTCTATCGCGCGCACATCAAGGACTAAACGCTACAACGCATCATTCGGCCGGCGCATGCCGGCCATTTGCTTACCACCAAGGAGATGTTATGACCAACAGTGACGGCGGTTTCCAATTCGACTTCCAGCACCCTGAAGAACCATCCAAGCCAGTAGTGCCTCCGGTTCCCCCAGCACCTGCGACTCAGGCAACACAGCCTGCGCAGCCCACACAACCCGTATGGCCAGCCGCGCAGCCGACGCAGGCATTCCAACCAGTACAGCCGACACAAGCAACCCAAGCATTCCAACCAGTACAGCCGACACAAGCAACCCAAGCATTCCAACCAGTACAGCCGACACAAGCAACGCAGTCATTCCAACCTGCGCAACCGACCC